>Ga0307517_10007109_pt1 | contig 16416 bp, 14 predicted proteins | sample 23_EM_MG_FD_194515 | JGI IMG/M metagenome (GOLD analysis project Ga0307517, IMG submission 194515) | Populus trichocarpa ectomycorrhiza microbial communities from riparian zone in the Pacific Northwest, United States - 23_EM | ecosystem: Host-associated > Plants > Roots > Unclassified | place... | reverse complement strand
CGCGGGGACCAGATAGGCGTGGCGGCCATCGCCGACCGTGTGGGTCAGCGTCTCGCCCGCGGTGACCGTCGCCGCCATGACGCGGGCGTCAGCACGGATCGGCAGCGCGTCGGCATCCTCGGCAAAGCCGCTCGCCAGCGTCACGAATTTGCCGCTGCGGTCTCCCTTGGGAAACGGCTTCGCCCCCCAACTCGGCGATCCGCCCTTGCGGGTCGGCTCGATCCAGATCTGGAAGAGCGTCGTCGGCTCGGCCTCGAGATTGTATTCGGCGTGGCGCACGCCGGTGCCCGCGCTCATCACCTGGACGTCGCCAGCTTCGGTGCGACCCTTGTTGCCCATCGAATCCTGGTGCGTGATTGCGCCGCTGCGAACATAGGTGATGATCTCCATGTCCTTGTGCGGATGCGCCGGGAAGCCGGTGTTGGGGCCGATCTTGTCGTCGTTCCACACGCGGATCGCGCCCCAGCCCATCCGCGCCGGGTCGTAATAGTCCGCGAAACTGAAATGATGCCGCGCGTCGAGCCAGCCGTGATCGGCATGGCCGAGAGTGGTGAACGGGCGGCGCTGTATCTTGGTGTCGATGTCGATCATCGGTTGATCTCCTTGCTTGCGGCCAAGATAGGGATCGTCGCGGCAGCGTAAATGGAAACGATTGAAACGGATTGTTTCCCATACTAACGTCATGCTGAACTTATTTCAGCATCCATGCGAAGCATCCGCCTCAAGTGGATCGCCCGTGGATATCAGCTCGCATGGACCCTGAAACGAGTTCAGGGTGACGGCAGGAGGAAGGATGAAACTCCCCGACTTCGAGGCATGGGCCATCTTCGCCACCGTAGCGGAGCAGCGCTCGTTCAGCGGCGCGGCCGACGCACTCGGCGTGTCCAAGGCGACCATATCGAAAGCGATCACGCGGCTGGAGGCGTCGCTCGGCACCTCATTGTTCCACCGCACCTCGCGTCGCCTCACCTTGACCGAGAGCGGCATCACGCTGTCCGAGCACGCGCAGCGCATCCTCGCCGAGGGCCACGCCGCCGAGGAAACCGCGCACGACGCCGCCAGCGCGCCGGCGGGGATGATCCGTATCGCCGCGCCGATGACGTTCGGGATCGGCTATGTCGCGCCCGCGATCGCCGACTTCATGGTTGCGCACCCGGCAGTCCATATCGACCTGCGCCTGTCTGACGCGAAGGTCGATATCATTGCCGAGGGCTTCGACATTGCTTTGCGCATCGCCGATTTGCCCGACAGCAGCCTACGCGCGCGCCGCCTCGCGCCGGTCGAAACGCGCGTGGTCGCCGCCCCCGCCTATCTCGAGCGGCTCGGCCGCCCGCGCCATCCGCTCGATCTCGGCGAACACGACATCTTCGGCTACGCCAATGTGCCGAGCACGACCTGGACATTCCGCGGCCCCGACGGCGAGGAGGTCGCGGTGCGCCCCAACGGGCGCTTTACCACCGACAGCGGCGATGCGATGCTGCCGCTGCTTCATGCGGGGTTAGGGATCGCGCGCTTGCCGGATTTCATCGTCGACAGCGAAATCGCCGCGGGCCGGCTGGAGGCGATCCTGACCGACTGGGCCGGCCCGCCCACCGCGCTCCACCTCGTCACCCCGCCCAGTCCACTGCGCCCGGTGCGCGTCGAGCTACTGATCGATTTCCTCGCGGAGCGCTTCCGCCAGCTCTGCGCCACCCGTAAATGAAGCGGCTCGCGCCCGACGCCGACGATACGCGCTTCATCCGCCGCGTCATCCTGATCATCCTGATCGTGGCGCTCGCGGTCGCGCTCTATCGCATCGGCACGCTGTTGATCCTAGCGTTCGGGTCGATCCTCGGCGCGATCACGATCCACGCGATCGCCGACCGGCTGCACCGCCACCTCCGCGCGCCGCGGCGCTACGCGATCGGCCTCGCGATGCTGGCGGCGCTAGCGGTGACCGGCTTCCTGATCTGGCTGCTGACCGTGCAGTTCGGCACGCAGATCAACGCGCTGATCGTGGAGACGCCGCAACTGCTGGCTCGGCTCGCTACCTGGATGTCGCAATCGGCGGTAGGCGCCAAGATCGTCGAGGCGGTCCAAACGGGTTATGCTGGCGCACAAGCGACGCAAGACTTGGGGCAAATCGTGCGTGGTGGCGCCGATCTGACCCTTAACGCCATCCTGCTGATCATCGGCGCGATGTTCTTCGCGATCGAGCCGCGCCGCTACCGCGACGGCCTGCTGCTGCTCGCGCCCAGGGACAAGCGCGATGCGTTCCGCGATGCTTTCGACGATCTCGGCCGCAACCTTCGCTTGTGGCTGCGCGCGCAGATCATCCTGATGATCCTGATGGGCGTGTCGATCGGTGTCGGCCTATGGCTGTCGGGCGTGCCGTCGGCGGCGGCGCTCGGGCTGCTCGCAGGGGTGAGCGAGTTCATCCCCTATATCGGCCCCACCGTGGCGATGCTGCCCGCGCTGGGCCTCGCGGCCAATGCCGGGAACGGTCCGTTGATCGGCGCGATCACCACCTATGCCGTCGTGCGGCTGGTCCAGGACATGGTCGTCACGCCGCTGATCCAGGACAAGGTGATTGCGGTACCGCCGGCGATCACGTTGTTCGCGATCGTCGGGATCGGCATGATCTTCGGGCTGGCCGGCCTGATCTTCGCCGCGCCGCTGTTGATCGCCATTTTTGCGCTGACCCGCACGCTTTATCTGCGCGAAACGCTCGGCGAAAACATCGATCGCCTCGATTGACTCGAAAAGGCAAACGAGTCCTCTTAACACCTGATTCGCCGCGACTCGTGGAGTCAGGCCGGTTAGCGAAGAATTAACCTTTGTCCTTCAGATGTGCTTAGGTTAATGGTTTGCGTCGAGACGCGTCGTCATCGGGAACGGCGGGGCTCGAAAATGGGGGAATTGCCGCATGCGCGTGCTGCTGATCGAGGACGAGCCGACGACGGCCAAGGCCATCGAGCTGATGCTGACGACTGAAGGCTTCAACGTCTATACGACCGATCTGGGCGAAGAGGGCTTGGACCTCGGCAAGCTCTATGATTACGACATCATCCTGCTCGACCTGAACTTGCCGGACATGCATGGCTACGACGTGCTCAAGAAGCTGCGCGTCGCCCGTGTCCAGACGCCGGTGCTGATCCTGTCGGGTATCTCGGAGATGGATTCGAAGGTGCGCAGCTTCGGCTTCGGCGCCGACGATTACGTCACCAAGCCGTTCCACCGCGAAGAGCTGACCGCGCGCATCCACGCCGTCGTCCGCCGCTCGAAGGGTCATTCGCAGTCGGTGATCAAGACCGGCAAGCTGGCGGTCAACCTCGACGCCAAGACCGTCGAAGTCGACGGCGCCCGCGTCCATTTGACCGGCAAGGAATATGCGATGCTGGAGCTGCTCTCGCTCCGCAAGGGCACGACGCTGACCAAGGAAATGTTCCTCAACCATCTCTACGGCGGGATGGACGAGCCCGAACTCAAGATCATCGACGTCTTCATCTGCAAGCTGCGCAAGAAGCTCAGCCTGGCGACCGAGGGCGAGAATTACATCGAGACCGTGTGGGGCCGCGGCTATGTGCTGCGCGAGCCCGACGAAGTGGTCGAAGCCAAGGTCGCGTAACGACCGGCGATTTTTCCAAGGGGGACGGGCCGCGGCGTTGCGAACGCCGCGGCCCTTTTCTTTGGTGACCGTCCCGAGCAACCGTCATGCTGAACTTGTTTCAGCATCCATGCGAGCCGCGTCGTGCTAGGCTGAACGCCTATGGAGAGAATACCGGCCGTCTGCATTCTCGCCAGTCAGAAGCGCGGGACGCTCTATATCGGCGTAACATCAGATCCGATCGGGCGCTGGTGGCGGCATCGCAATGAGGTTGGCGACGGCTTTACGAAACGCCACGGCGTCAAACGCCTCGTTCATGTCGAATTCTTTGGCGACTTAAAAAAATGCGATCATGCGCGAAAAGCAGCTCAAACGTTGGCGTCGCGATTGGAAAATCAATCTCATCGAGGCGACCAATACTGGCTGGCGTGATCTCGCGCCGGACTATGGCCTTGAGCCGGTTGCCAAGCCGCGATCATCTCGCATGGATGCTGAAACGAGTTCAGCACGACGAGTGTTACGGCTTCCTTACATAAACCTTCTGTCCGCCGATCCACGTTTCCTCGACCTTGGTCGCGCGGAGGTCGGTGGGGCCCGACAGAAACGGGTCGCGGTCGACGATGATGAAATCGGCGGCCTGACCGGGCGCGAGGCGGCCGAACTTGTCCTCGGCGAAACCCGCATAGGCGCCGCCGGCGGTGAACGCCCACCAGGCTTGCTCGCGTGTAACCTTTTCCTCGGGGCGCCATCCGCCGAACGGCTCGCCATTGGCGTCCTGGCGGGTGAACGCGGCGGCCCAGCCCGCCCAGGGATCGGGGCTTTCGACCGGATAGTCGCTGCCGAACGCCAGCGGCACGCCATTTTTGAGCATCGTCGCCCAGGCATAGGCGCCGGTCAGCCGGTCCGCGCCGAGCCGCGCCTCGGCCATCGTGCGGTCCGACGTTGCGTGGGTCGGCTGCATCGACGCGATCACTTTGAGGTTGGCGAAGCGCGGCAGGTCGGCCGGATCAACGATCTGGGCATGCTCGATCCGCCAGCGGCGATCGCCCTTGTAGGTCGCGGACATCGCCTCGATCGCGTCGAGCACCTGGCGGTTGGCCTTGTCGCCGATCGCGTGAACCGCGACCTGATAGCCGTCCATCGCCGCGCGGCTCATCAAATTCTGGAGCAAGGTATCGGTCAGGAACCCCGCGCCCGACTGGCCGGCCGCATCGCTATACGGCTTGAGCAGCCACGCCCCGCGCGATCCCAGCGCGCCGTCGGCGTAAAGTTTGACTCCACCCATGCGAAGCCGGTCGCCATAAAGCCACGGCGTCGGCCCGCTGCCGCCGACGCGAATCGCGGTCTCGACCCCGGCGCCATAGCTCATGATCCGCACCAGTAGCGCGCCACGGTCGCCCATCCGGCGCATCGCCAGCCAGTCGTCCATCGACGTGCCCATGTCGGCGGTCGCGGTGATGCCGAACGCGAGGAGTATCTCTTGCGCCTTTTGCAACGCGAAATCGCGCTCCTTGGGCAATGGCTGCGGCACCACCTTGTCGATCAGCCCCTGCGCGGAATCGACGAAGACGCCCGCGGGCTCGACACCGATCTTCTCGATCCGCCCGCCGGCAGGCGTCGCGGTCTTGGCGGTCACGCCCGCTGCCTTGATCGCTGCTGTGTTGGCCCAGGCGGCATGCCCATCGGCGCGGCCAAGCCACACCGGACGGTCGCCCACCACGCTGTCGAGGTCGGCCGCAGTCGGAAAGCGGCCAAGCCCCCACTTCTCCTGGTTCCATCCGCCGCCGACGATCCACTTCTTGTCGGGATTCGCCGCGACATAGGCCGCGATCTTGGCCTTGGCCTCGTCAAGCGACTTTGTGCCTGACAGATCGAGTTCGAGCGCGCGGAAACCGAGGTCGAGGACGTGGCCGTGCGCGTCGATGAAGCCGGGCAGCAAGGTCCGCCCCTTCTCGTTCGACAGCCAGTCGGGCCGCTCGGGCCGCTTGTCGCCCGATTGCAGCAGCTTCACGACCTTGCCGTCGCGCCCGACGACAATACCCGTGAAGTGGATCACTTGCCCCTTGGCGTCCATCGTCATGCCGTTGACGTTGTCGATCAGGCCGTCGGCCAGCGCCGGGGTGGCGACCATCGACAGCGCAGTCGCCGCGGCGATCAGCTTTCCAATCAAGCCCCTCCCCTTCAAGGGAGGGGTTGGGGGTGGGGGAGTGCCACAGGCGATAGACTTTGGGGATGGCCCCCACCTCAACCCCTCCCCTGAAGGGGAGGGGTTATTGTTTGCATCGATCACTTCGGCAATCTCCTCACCAGCGCGCTAGTGTCCTGTCGCGCGCCCCCCATTTTCTGCACTTCGGCGTAGAATTGATCGACCAGCGCCGTCATCGGCAGCAGCGCGCCGTTGCGTCCCGCTTCGTCGAGCGCGAGACCGAGGTCCTTGCGCATCCAGTCGATCGCGAAACCGAAATCGAACTCGTCCTTCGCCATGGTCGGCCAGCGATTGACCATCTGCCAGCTTTGGGCCGCGCCGCCGGAGATCGCCTCCAGCACCTTGTCGAGGTCGAGCTTGCTCGCCTGCGCGAACCGCAGTGCCTCGCTGACGCCCTGCAATATACCGGCAATGGCGATCTGATTAACCATTTTGGTTGTCTGGCCAGCGCCAGGTCCACCGATATGGACAATGCGCGCCGCGTATGTCCGCATCAGCGGCTCCGCGAGCGCCATCGCCTCAGCCGAGCCGCCGCACATGATCGATAACTTGCCGTTCTCCGCGCCCGCCTGCCCGCCAGACACGGGAGCGTCCACCGCCTGCAAGCCGCGCCGATCGGCGGCGGCAGCCAGCTTGCGGGCAATGTCGGCTGACACGGTCGTGTGATCGACGAACACCGCGCCTTCGCGCATCGCCGCGAACGCGCCCTCCTCGCCCAGCGTTACCGCCGCGAGGTCGTCGTCGTTGCCGACGCAGGTGAATACCGCGTCCTGATCGCGGGCGGCCTCGGCGGGCGTCGCGGCGGCACGGCCACCATGCTTGGCGACCCATGCAGCAGCCTTGTCGGCCGTGCGATTATAGACCGCGACGTTATGCCCAGCCGCCGCCAGATGCCGCGCGATCGGCGCGCCCATCACGCCCAGCCCGATGAATGCTACCCTTGCCATTCCCGGCGCATAAGCCGTGTTCCTTCGCCACGCCAGATGGTCTAGGCCGCGCGGCATGACCTCCCCGATCCCCGTCACGATCGATGACATCCGCACCGCGCACGGCCGCATCCGCGACCAGATCGTCCGCACGCCGACCTTCATCAGCAAGACGCTGAGCGAGCTGACCGGCGCAACGGTCTATCTGAAGTTCGAGAACCTTCAGTTCACCGCTGCTTACAAAGAGCGCGGCGCGCTCAACACGTTGCTCCAACTCGACGAAACCGCACGGTCGAAGGGCGTGATCGCGGCGTCGGCGGGCAACCACGCGCAGGGCCTCGCCTATCATGCCAACCGGCTCGGCATTCCATCGACCATCGTCATGCCGACCAACACCCCGACGGTGAAGGTGGTGCAGACCGAAGGGCACGGCGCGACGGTCATCCTTGTGGGCGACACGTTCGACGCCGCCTATGCCCGTGCCCGCGAGCTCGAGGCGGAATGCGGCTACACATTCGTCCATCCGTTCGACGATCCGCGCATCGTCGCCGGCGCGGGAACGGTCGCGATCGAGATGCTGGAGGATGTGCCGGCGATCGATACCTTTATCACGCCGATCGGCGGCGGCGGGCTGATCAGCGGGATGGCGGTCGTCGCCAAGGCTGCCGGCCTAGAACCAGGCGGGCATCCGATCGAAGTGGTCGGGGTGGAGGCCGAGCTGTTCCCGTCGATGTACAACCGCATCAACGGCACCCAATACCCCTGCGCCGGCGACACGCTGGCCGAGGGTATCGCGGTCAAGGAACCCGGCGCGATCACCTCGAACATGGTCCGCCAACTCGTCGACGAAATCCTGCTGGTCAGCGAGCGCAGCCTCGAACATGCCGTCAGCCTGCTGCTGCAGATCGAGAAGTCGGTGGTCGAGGGCGCGGGCGCCGCAGGCCTGGCGGCGCTGCTCGACCATCCCGAGCGATTCGTCGGCCGGACGGTCGGCGTCGTGCTGTGCGGCGGCAATATCGACACGCGGCTCCTCGCCAACGTGCTGCTGCGCGACCTCGCCCGGTCGGGGCGCCTCGCGCGGCTGAGGATCAAGCTGCAGGACCAGCCGGGCGCGCTGTTCAACGTCGCGCGCATCTTCCACGAACAGCGCATCAATATCATCGAGGTCTATCACCAGCGCGTATTCACCTCGCTGCCGGCCAAGGGCCTGATCACCGACATCGAATGCGAAGCACGCGACCGCGATCATCTCGACCGCCTGATCGCCGCGCTGAAAGCCGCCGACTACGAAGTGAGCCCCGTCGAACTGGCATAAAAAAAGGGCGATACGCGTAAGCGCACCGCCCTTTTTCGTCTAAGCTGTAAGCCGATTAGGGGCTCTTGGCCTTGTTGTCCGTGCTCGCGCCGAGCGCGACGATCGCGACGACACCGATCACAACCAGTGCAGCCAGGATGGCACCGCCCGAGAACTTGCTGTTCTTGGTGGTCGGCGCGTTCGCGCGGACGCTCTTGGCAACCGACAGCGACGCGGCCGGGTTCGCCGGCGCGGCCGACGCCGCCACTGGCATGGCGGCAATTGCCACCGCGGCCATGGCGCCAATCATTGATTTAATCATGCGGCAGTCTCCCTTTTGATACTTATGACGACACGGCAACCATGACGTCGGAACTCTGTATTGGTTCCCGGTCCTACAAAAGTATCGCGGGAATGCAAGCTTTTCGGCGCGTTTCGCTACGCTAGCCGGGTTTAACGACGGGTTAGCGCTTCACCGTTGCGGAGATGCAACTATGCCCGCAGGTCTCAGGCGCGGCCCGGTCGCTCTGCTCCCAACGGCATTGATGTCGTCCAGTGCGAGCATCAGGTCGCGATATTTCGGCGTGTCGCGCATCTGCTGCATCAACGTCACGGTGTGTACGCGGCCGTTCGTCCGCCGCGTCAGCGTGCAGTCGATGCCGTCCATGACATAGGGTTTTTGCGGCGGCACGATGCGCTGTTCGAACCGCGCGAGATCCAGTTCGCGCCAGATCTTGCTCACCTCGCCCCGCGTTGCGCGGGCGCGCTGCACCTCGGGCATCCGCCGGGTCGCCTTCGACACCTGGCCGGTCGCCAAGACACGCACCATTTCATAGCGGCCATCGAACCCGCCGGTGCACACCGTTTCGACATAGTCGATCCCGCGCGGCGCAAACGGCAATACCGGCGGCATCCGCTGCGCCAGGGCAGGCGTGGCAATGGCGGCGATCAACGCAAACAGAGCGATCCGCATACAGCTTCTCCTTCGTCGGATCGATTATCGCGATGCGCCTGAACCGCAGCTTGCGACGGAGCGAATCGGGCGTGCGACGGGTGCCCTTGCCTCGGCGACTCGCGTCCATCATGGTCGTTACGGCGACACACTCGCGCCACCCTCCCCGACAGCGTTAACCTTCTTTGATGGTAAAGCCGCTTTTCATCATGCGCGGCGCGATTCATAGTGTGCGCATTCGCCGGATTCGCCGGCGCTCTGAGGGGATTCATCGGCGGTGACCGCGCCTTTCCGTTTTCCGCGCTTTTTCGTGACATCGCCGTCGCCTTGCCCGTACCTGCCGGGTCGGCAGGAGCGGAAGGTGTTCACCGAGCTCAACGGCCCGCACGCGGGCGAGCTCAACGACGCGCTCGGCCGGATCGGATTCCGCCGCAGCCAGTCGGTCGCCTATCGCCCCAGCTGCGTGGGCTGTTCAGCCTGCGTGTCGGTCCGCGTCGTGACGCCAGACTTCAAGCCCAATGCCAGCCAGCGCAAAATCCTGCGCCGCCATGCCGACCTGGAGGTCAGCGCGTGCAACGCCTGGGCGACCGACGAGCAATTCCAGCTGCTCCGCCGCTATCTGTCCGCGCGGCACCCGGCTGGCGGAATGACGCTGATGGACGACGGCGATTATGCCGACATGGTCGAGCAATCGCCGGTCAATTCGGTGGTCGTCGAATATCGCGAGCCGAGCCTGCACGGCGAACGCGGCCGGCTGGTCGGCGCGTGCCTGACCGACCAGCAGGCCGACGGGCTCAGCATGATCTACAGCTTCTTCATCGCCGACGAGGCCGAGCGCCCCGGGCTGGGTAACTTCATCATCATGGACCACATCATGCGCGCGCGTGCCGCGGGTCTGCCCTATGTCTATCTCGGCTATTGGGTGAAGGGGTCGGCGCGCATGGCCTACAAGACACGCTATCGCCCGCTCGAGGTGCTGGGGCCTAACGGCTGGGCACTGCTCGCCGACGAGAATGCGACCTATTCGCCGCCGGTCCACCCCGTCGAACAGGCGTTGGCGCTGTCGGGCGAGCTCGCCTAGGCCCCGCCGATCATCGCGATCCCCGCCAGGTCGAGCGCGCTCGCGACGCGGGCGTGATCTTCGCCCGCCGACAGGCCGAGCCAGGGATCGAACCCGATCCAGCCGATTTCGGCGACATAGGCCTCAGCCCAGACGTGCGGGCGCGAAGCGCGGCCTTCGGCGAGGTAGCCCGACACGCATCGCGCCGGATAGGATAGCCGTCGCGCGGCGGTGACGAATGCAGCCGCCAATGCATCGCCGGCGACGGAATCGGCACGTCGATGAAGCGCGACGTTGGCCAAATGCAGTCGCTCGACCGCGTCATCCGCGCCATCGCCGCCTTCGATCGCCAGCGCGGTCAGGTCGGGGGACGTGTCGATGCCCGGGCGGAGGAACAACGCGGCCGGCAACGGTTCAGGATGCCCGGCGCTCAGGATGCCGCTCGACGGGCCAGTGAACACCTCACCCGTCACATGAAATTCGATTCCGTCGATCGGGCCTTCCGCATAGACCATCGTCAGCACGTTGCCGTAGCCGTCGCGCCCCGCGCGCAGCCGCGCATCGCAATCGGGACCAATCCGCCAGCCCGACACCGTCTGATCGTGATTATCCTCCGGCGTGACGCGCAGCGCCAGCGTTGCGCGTGGCTGCATGGAAGGGAAAGCAACGGTCAGCACGTGATCGATCGCGATCCGCATCAGGCGAACTTGAACTGCCGGCCGATGGCGAAATGCAGTCGCGCATTTTCTTCGAGGAATTGCTCGAGATACTGATGCAGCCCGCTGACGATGATGTCGGCTGACCGCGTCTTGGCGATCCGCGTGTGCCGCGCCCGCGCCATACGATCAGCCTCGCCGTGATGCCCGGTGCGCTTGGCGAGTTGCGATAGCAATTCGACGGTCTCCTCGGCCGACGCCGCTATGCTGCGCGGCAGTTCGTGGCGCGCGATCAACAGGTCGATGACGTTCGCCGGCCGCAGCCCGTCATTGTAGAGCCAGCGATACGCTGTCACCGCCGACACGGTCTGGAGGATCGTCGTCCATTGATCGCGGTCGACAACGCCGCCGACCGTTTCCCCGGCCGGCAGCAGGATATGGTATTTGACGTCGAGCAGCCGCGCGGTGTTGTCGGCGCGCTCGATCGCCTGGCCCAGCCGGATGAACCAGGTCGCCTGGTTCTTGAGCATGTGATGGATCGCGCCCTCGAACCCGCGCGTCTCGGCCTTGACCGCCTCGATCAGGTTCATCGTCGCGGTCGCGCCGCCGGGCGACGAGCGGCCGTCGAAGATCAGCCAGGCGCGGTTGATCCCAGTCCATGCGTCACGCGTGAGTGCGGTGCGGACGGCCCGCGCGTTGGTTCGCGCCATGTCGAGGCAGCGGATGATCGATCCGGGATGGCTGGTGTCGAGCGTCAGGAACCGCGCCACCGATTGCTGACCGATGGTCGCGCCGCTCGCCTTGAACGCGTCGGCCGCCTCGATCACCGTCAGCGCGCTGCCCCAGGCGATGTCGCCGGCAGGCCGCGGCGACAGCACGTCGAGCCGCACCGTCGCCTCGACCAGCCGCGCGATGAAATCGGCGCGCTCTACATAACGGCCGAGCCAGTAAAGTGACGAGGCGGTGCGCGAGAGCATCAGCCCTGTCCCTGCGACTGGGATTGCGACGGGCCATTGTCCATCAGCACGAAGCTGTCCTTGGTCCCGCCGCCCTGCGACGAATTGACCACCAGCGACCCTTCGCGCAGCGCCACGCGGGTGAGGCCGCCGGGCACAACCTGGATACCCTTCGACCCGGTCAGCACGAACGGCCGGAAATCGACGTGCCGCGGCGCGAGGCCTTGCTCAACCAGGGTCGGAACCGTGGACAGCGCCAGCGTCGGCTGTGCGATGTAGCGCTGCGGCTCGGCGACCAAAGCGGCGCGGAAGTTGGCGATTTCCTCCTTCGACGCCGTCGGCCCGACCAACATACCGTAGCCGCCCGACCCATCGACGAGCTTCACCACGAGCTCATCGAGATGGTCGAGCGTATATTGCAGCGCCTCGGGCTCGCGGCAGCGGAAGGTCTGGACGTTGGGCAGCTTGGCCTCGGCGCCGGTATAATAACGCACGATTTCGGGCATGTAGCTGTAGATTGCCTTGTCGTCGGCGATGCCGTTGCCCGGCGCGTTGATGATCGCGACGTTGCCTGCGGCATAAGCCGCGATCAGCCCGCGCACGCCGAGCGCCGAATCGGGCCGGAACACCAACGGATCGAGATAGTCGTCGTCGATGCGGCGATAGATGACGTCGACTTTCACGCGCCCCGCGATCGTCCGCATCCACACGACGTCGTCGTCGACAATCAGGTCCGCCGCCTCGACCAGTTCGACCCCCATCGAATCGGCGAGGAAGCTGTGTTCGTAATAGGCCGAATTGAAGTGCCCCGGGGTCAGCACGACGCACACGGGGTTGCTGCCGGCATGTTTGGGCGCGACCGACTTCATCGTCTGGAGCAGGCGGTCGGGATACGAATCGACCGCTGCGACGTGGAACTGGCGGAATAGCTCCGGACAGAGCCGCAACATCGCCTCGCGATTCTCGAGCATATAGCTCACGCCCGACGGCGTCCGCGCGTTATCCTCCAGCACGAAGAAATCGTCCGGCCCGGTGCGGACCAGGTCGATCCCGCAAATATGCGCCCAGATGCCGTGCGGCGGCCGCATCCCGGCGATTTCGGGACGGAACTGCGCGTTACCGAAGATCAGGTCGTTGGGAAGGATGCCTTCGTTGAGTATCTTCCGCTCGCCATAAATGTCGTCGAGGAACAGATTGATCGCCTCGACCCGCTGGATCAGTCCTTCGGATAGCCGCGCCCATTCGTCGGCCAGGAACACGCGCGGAACGATATCGAACGGGATAATCCGTTCGCTCGCATCCTCGTCGCCATAGACCGCGAACGTGATGCCGAGCTGACGGAAGGTCGCCTCGGCCGATTGCTGGCGGCGCTTGAGTTCGGCGGGGTCGGTGGTGTCGAGCCACTCGCCGAGTGCGCCGAGCGAGGAGCGCGCGGTGGTCGAGCCGCCCGTCCCCATGATCTCGTCGAACGCCGGTCTCAGTGCCATTCATCCCCCAAAGCGCCGTGCGGCGTCAGGGTTCCATGCTGCTATGGATTGCTGCGGCGCACAAGCGTGGCGGATCAAGAAATGTGCCGGGGGCACATTTCCCGCGACGCTCGGCGAGCGACAGCGAGCCGCAGGAGGATACTGACGCGGATCAGCGCGCGATCGCGCTTTCCTTGATCCATTGCTTCTCGAACGCTGCGCGCGCGTCGGCGACCAGCTTCGGCAGCAATGCCGGTTGCAGGAATTCATCGCCCTTGCGCGTCGTTACTTGCGCCAATTCGGGATGCGCCGGCAAGACGACGTCCGCCTTGAGCTTGATCATCCGATCGAACGTCCGGCGGAAATCGGCGACGATGCCGGGATATTGCCGGTTCCCGACCAGCTTGTTTCCCGCGACCGTCATGCTGCACGGGAACACGACGGTCTTGACCCCCGCCTTGATCCGCACCGGCAACACCCAGGTCGTACATCCCGCGGTATGCCCCGGCGTCGCCAGCGCGGTCATCGTCACGCCGCCCAGCGTCACCTTCGCGCCATCGGTCAGCACGCGGTCGACCTTCACCGGTGCGAAGGTGCCGACGTAATTCTGGTCGCCGAAATGCTTGCCGTTCTCGAGCGCCCAAACGTCGCCCTTCATCGCCATCATCGTGGCGCCCGTATCGCGCTTGAGATGTGCGAGGCCGTCAGCGTGGTCGAAGTGCGCGTGGCTGTTGAGCAGGATCTTGACGTCGCTGAGCTTGATCCCGAGCGCCTTGATATTCGCCTCGATCGCCGGAACATTCGCCTCCATCGTCCCGTCGAGCAGGATCGCGCCTTCGCGCGTGGTGATCAGATACGCCGCGAGCCCCTCGCTGCCGACGTAATAGACGTTGCCGATGATGTGGAACGGCGCGATCGGCCGCGTCCAGGCGGGCGGATCATTCGCAGGCGCGGCGCCGATCAGGACCAGGGCGGACAGCGCGGCGAACAGCTTGGCGATCATAATTCCTCCAGCATCGACGGGGTCAGCACTTGTGGCAAAACCTGCGGCTCGCCACCACCCGTCGGATAGTAAAGGTAGAGCGGAACACCCGCGCGGTTGTGGGCTTCGATGAAGCGGCCCAGCACCGGGTCGCCATTGGTCCAGTCGCCGACCAGCACTGCGACATTCTTCCTGGCGAAAGACGTCCGCACGCGATCGGTGTCGATCGCGACGCGCTCGTTGACCTTGCAGGTCAGGCACCAGTCGGCGGTGAAATAGGCAAAGACCGGGCGTCCCTTCGCGCGCAGTTGCGCCAGCTTGGCTTCGCTGAACGTCTCGGGACCGGCAGCCGCCGCAGCCTGCGCCGGGCGGGTATGGATCAGCCACACGCCGGCCGCCGCAATCGCCAGCAGCATCGCGACCGCAGGCACGCCGAAGCCCAGTCCCCGCGCCTGCCGCCGTCCCGCCGCCCACAGCACGATCGCGAAGCCGAGCGTCACCAACAACGCGAGACCCATGCCGTCGACGCCCGCTTCCTTGCCCAGCACCCAGGCGAGCGCGACTGCGGTCAGCCACATCGGGATCGACAGGAAACGGCGCAGCGTGTCCATCCACGCCCCTGGTCGGGGCAGCCGCTTGCGCAATGCAGGCACGTAACCGAGTAGCAGGAACGGCAGCGCCAACCCGAGCCCCAGCCCGCCGAACACGGCGAGCGCCGCCGGCCGTGGCAGCACCAACGCCGCGCCCAACGCCACGCCCATGAACGGCCCCGCGCACGGCGTCGCGACGAACGCCGCGAGCGCGCCGGTCGCAAACGCCCCGCCCGCGCCGCCTACGTTGTTGACGAATCGCGGTATCGGCAGCTCGAACGCGCCAGCCAGGTTGAGTGAAATCCCAACCGTCAGCAACAGCAGCGAGACGACCACGCGCGGATCCTGCAACTGGAAGGCCCAGCCCACCGCGCTACCGCCCGCGCGCAACGCCAGGATCGTCGCGCCGAGCGTCAAGCACATCGTGATGGCGCCCGCCGTATAGGCCAGAGCCTCATGCCGCGAGCCGCGCTCATCGCCGCTCGCCCGCGCCAGGCTCAGCGCCTTGAGGCTGAGGATCGGGAACACGCACGGCATGACGTTGAGGATCAGCCCCCCCAGCACCGCGCCGGCAAAGGCGATCAGCGCCGCGGTCCAATCTCCGCCGGCCGCTTGCACTGGCGCGACGGCGCCCGGCGACGCCGTCACCGCCAGCGCGCGGCCATCGACGCTCAGCACGCCGTCGAGCTGCCCGCCAGTCTTGCCCTTGGTCGTCAGGATCAGCCGGTCGCCGTCGCGGGTCACCGTCTGCGGCGCGGCGTAGTCGAGCAACCCGGTCGACACCGGGTAGAAATACGCCCCCTTCCCCTTCGCGGTTGCCGGATACGGCACAGCGATCCGCAGCGATCCGTTGCCCGCTTGATAGGTCGCCCCCGAGCCCAACGGCTGCGGCAGCGCGCGCCGCCACGAGTCGAACGTCGCGCGCTGCGCCGGATCGATCGCGCCATCGCCGACCGTCAGCGTGATGGCGAAGTCGCCCTGTTCGGGCACGCACAATTGCGTGGTGCACACCAGATACGCCATGTGCAGCTTGATCGGCAGCGCGGTCCCCGCGGCCAGCCCCGGCGGAATCTTCACCGTCACGATCGGCGCATAGGGCCGCTCGAACACATAGTTCATCAGCCCCGAGATCAGCAGCCGTTGCGGCGCCGGATAAGCGAGCTCGCCGACCGTCACGCCTTTCGGCAGCGTCCAATCGAGCTTCGCAGCGAACCCCGCGTCGCCGGGATTGCGCCAGTATCCGTGCCATCCCGGCTGCGGCTTGGTATCGAGCGCGATCGCCACTTCGCCCCCGGCCTTCGGCGTGTCGCTTTCCGCAACTAACGCGATCCGCAGATGCGGCCCCGGCTGATTAAGCTCCTCCTGCGCCCGCGCCGGCATCGCCCACGCGAAAACCGCCAGCACCAACGTCACAATCATGAAACCGAACGCGCGCATCGCCGTCTCTTGTCACCTCGCCCTTGCCAGCGCCATAGCGGCGCCGGCACCCCGCGCCTACGGAGATCATCGATGCGTCTAACCCGCTTGCTGCCCGTCGCTCTGCTGCTGCTCGCCAGCCCCGGCACCGCGCAGGATACGCCCGCACCGATAGCGGCGCGCGCGACACCGCGCCCCAAGCTGATCGTGGTGATCTCGGTCGACCAATTCTCCGCTGACCTGTTCGCCGAGTATCGCAACCGCTTCACCGGCGGATTCAAGCGGCTGCTCGACGGCGCCGTGTTCCCGGCCGGCTATCAAAGCCA
>Ga0307517_10007108_pt1 | contig 16419 bp, 7 predicted proteins | sample 23_EM_MG_FD_194515 | JGI IMG/M metagenome (GOLD analysis project Ga0307517, IMG submission 194515) | Populus trichocarpa ectomycorrhiza microbial communities from riparian zone in the Pacific Northwest, United States - 23_EM | ecosystem: Host-associated > Plants > Roots > Unclassified | place... | reverse complement strand
ACTAAATCTCGAAACACAATTATATACAAGCTACAATGCAAAAATCAAAAACTATTTCATTAACAAAATGGTTTTTTTCCTATGATTGGGTCAAAAGAAAAAGTAATTGCAATACTAAAAACTTTACTTTTTTTTTTATTAAGGTACCGTATTAGAGTGAGTTTTAACATGTTTTTTATTAAAATCTAATTTTGTTTTTCAAAGTTTTTTTTTTATGTTTTTGAATCGTTTTGATATATTAATATCAAAAATAATTTTTTAAAAATAAAAAATATTTATTATTTGATGTTTTTTCAAGTAAAAAACACTTTGAAAAATAACCATTACCACACACTCAAATACTTACTCTCTAATTCTTACATTTTAATCTAATTTCCATCATTATGGTGACAAGATAAGAGAAAGAGTATGAAGCTATAATTATAGAAAATTACCGCACTGGATAAACCAATTTATCATCATTCTACACTCATAGAATAATGGATATCGATCACAATTAAATTATAGTGAATCCCACGTAATAAAAATAAATAATCTCAATGATTATTGAATTTTCAATCATTATAACTGTCAAAACGTATGAATAGCCTTCTTTGAAATGTTGTCTCGTAATTGATATCAATGGCTATTTGCAATGTCACAATTAAAAGGCCATTAATTAGACAAATCCACTATTTGGCTAACGATTAACAATAACAATCAAGTAAAATAAAAATTAAGTAGTATTACTACTCTAGCAAAAAATATAGGATAACAGGATTTATTTATTATTACGAGTTAAAATTCTTAAAGATAAAGAATACTATAAATAAAAAAAGAAACCTAAAATATTCAAAATTAATGCATCAAATTTTTCACTAAAAGTCTATTATAATCCTTTATATAAAAAAACTAAATAATAGTAATAATAATAATAATAATTAATAGAAAAATTAAATTAGAAAAAAACATTCTCTACTATTAAGGATATGTGAGAATCCTCTCATGATATTCACTCATTCTCTCTGTGATTATAGTAGTCAGTTATTCTATCCATGATTATAGTAGTTAACCCTTCATTGTAGGTTTGAATGATTCATTGTTTGATTTCTTTCCAGATATATTTTATTTTCTATTCATGTATTGTCATATGTGCATGTATGTATCTCTATATAAATAAAATATATCTCAACCTCTCAATTAAGGGTTGTCAAAAATATTTTTTTGACACAACATGAAAAATATAATATAAATTCAGATTGTAAATTCCTAAAATTATAAGTAATTTTTTTAAACTAATTGTATATTGATAATTCTGGTCAAGAAATTAAATTACATTAAAATTTGATAAATAAGTCATCAATATTATAATCAATGCATGTGTGATCTAAATAAAATGAGAGAGATATATAGTATGAATTAATAAATTAATGAAATTGAGAATAAAAAGTCTTAGAATAAAATTTATCAATACAGGAGAATAACTGAAAGGTAGGAAGCACACATAAACCTAGTGACAACCTAGTTGTTTCCATCACAATAAGTCTTGATATACCTCTTTTGGGTTGCAAGCTAATGAGTTTAAATTAGTAATTAACTAACATAAATTCAATAATGAAATAAACCCCTAAACAATGTCTAATGCGCTAGAAAAAATTTAAATTAAAAATAATTATTAAAAATAAAATAAATAAATAAAATAAAATAATAAAAAAAGTCTTCATGCTAAAATTATTTCATGTAGCTTGAATCTTCAATTTTTATATATTCTTGGCAGATTTAAGTCCTGATTTCAAACATGTCATTCTCTCCTGATTTCAAACATGTCGTTCTCTCTCGTTAGAATGAATTATTGGACTTACGATATATAGTTGGAAAGTTTCAGATGTCTAGTTTTTATCACAACTTTAATCGAAGCAAAATTCCATCAATAATTCTAAATATATCTCAAACAGTACACGAAGGTATTGTTTGACATGTTTGACAATATTAGTTTACTAAATTTGACCCTCTGAAATATTATGTTCCCTAACTCTATTTGACCTGAAAATTTACCACAATATAGTTTCATGTATCTAATATTTCCCAGTAAAATTTCAACTTTATCTAGTATACGGTTTGAAAAGTATGTTCAATCTCGCAAAACCAGTCAGCAGACATTTTAAGACCAAATTTGGACTTGACTTGGTTCATATCATAAATTTAGTAAACTCATAAAATCAGACCGAGTTTACTGAATTTACCAATTTTACTGATTTTGCATGAGTTAAGTCTGATTTTATTAATTTTGAGTTTTTAATTTGATTTAGCATGTTAAATATATATTAGCTCGTAAAATTATAAAATTTTACAAGTTAATTCATAATTTTAACAATCTTGCTCTCAATCAAAATAGTTTTAAGAACATTATTCTCATGCATCATAGCAATCATTAAATTAACATCTTTTTTTTCGGTTCTTTCAATAACATGGTACACATGGTTACCTTACCATTAAACTTTTAACAGCAAATTACATAACTCTAGAAAAGCCACCTTATTCCTCTCCTTAGCTGTCAAGACTTTCTTGGTTCTTTCAATATCATGGTACTCATGCATGGCTATTTGCTGAAACCAGCCTTCAGCATTGAAAGCTCTTTAATCCCAAACCCCAAATTCCTATAATGTAAAGCCAAGGAGCAGCGAATTCTCAGCCTCCATCCAGCTTTCTTCCCTCTCTAAGGAGAGTAAAGGGCATAGCATTTGGTCTCAACGCCTCTCGTGAGTAATGAGCTTTACTTAATTGAGGAAAGACGAAGAACAACTCCATGACATTGCAACAATTAAATTTAATTAAATAATCTCGAAGATTTCCTTATGAGCTTTCGGTGTCTGAAGTAAATATGTTAGTTAAGACTTAGACAAAGGAGAAAAACATGTTAGAAGCATTGAACTATATTTCATAACTTCAGAGGCTATTGTGCCAGCCGATCGATCGGCCTCTCACTTACTACGTACGATTTGTAGTTATTATAGCACAATGGCCATTGTTTTTTTTTTTTTTTAAAAAAAAAAACTTTAGACATGGCATCCTAGTTTTAAAACCCGGTCCGGCCCGGCAGGTCGACCCAGGACCCGGCCGACCCGGGACTGGAGCCGGGCCGGGTTAAAGAAAAAATAAGAGAAAGAAAAATCCAGCGTGACCCAGGACCCGGGCTTTGGACCGGGCCGGCCACCGAGCGGGTCTGAAAACTATGCATGGCATATAACTTCTGAATTTGGCACGAACTTAAAAAAAAGATGGTTAACAATGAAAAAATCGTTACTTGTTTTTATTTTATTTTTTAATTTTTTATCCTACATGTTTTTTTTAATTAAATAATAGCATAGCTAAATAATAATTAAAAAATTATCTCAACACAATAACTTAAATTTTTAAATGAAGTTACAAGGTATAATTTATATCACTCTTTCTCTTACAAATTCTTTCATGTGAAAATTCTTTAAACTTGAAACTTGTTAAAACTCATATCATTTTATGTTTAATCTTATTAATTAAAATATGAATTGTGACTATTTATCATTTTAATTAAAAAACCTAAGCCCTTAGATATTATTATTTAATAATAACAATAAAAAATCTCCAAATAAAAACTCGACCGATTTTGCTCCTTTTTTTATCTACCTTATCGTGGATTGTCTTTGTTAAGAGCAGTCTAAAGCTAGTTCAGTCAAAGAAATTGTATCCATACAAAGACTGGAGGATTAATAAGAATTTTATGTTGATCAGAAGATTAACTAAGAAATTATTTTTCGTAGCTAGCCTAGTTTGAGATATATCTGGTATTGCGGTAGCTGTTGTGGTTGTGGTTTGAAAAAAGTTATTTTATAAAAAGTACTTTTAGTTAATGTTAGTTTGAAAAAATAGATGTTTGGTTAAAACTGTGGTTGAAATTGAGGTTGAAGAAAAAGTAATTTAATGTGTTTGGTTAAGAATGCTTTTGAAATTGAGGTTATAAAATAATTTAAAAATATATATATTAATATTGATGGTTTTAAATTTAAAATATTGTAGAATTAATTACTCCTATTACATCATGAAATAAATAATACTTTATATAAAATAATTTTTATTATTCCATTAAACTATTTATAATTCCATTACGTACAAAATTCATCCGATAATTCCATTAAATATTTTTTATTATTGCATTACATACATCATGAAAAAAATATTGTTCACATCACAGTGCGAATAAATTTAATTTACTCTAAATTAGTTTTTTTTTTAAAAACTGTTAATAAAATTAACACAATGAAAAAAGAAACTGTTCACGTAAATAGTGCAAGTGAATTATACTGTTTATTATTTTTTAAATGAACAGTGTATCAATGTACACTGTTCATGCTAATTGCACTATTCAGTGAACAATGAAATTAGCATGCACAGTGCGTGAAAAGTAGGAATTCCTCGCTTTTCATTACCTGCGTTTCTGACGTAAAAATCATGTGGAACCCATGAACAATAAATTATTTTTTTTCATTACCAAACAATTATAAACTATATTTTAATTAAAATACAGTCACAGCGTAAACAAACAGACACATATACAGCTAGTAGTTGAGGCTGTACTAAATCCTTTTAAATCACCGTACCAATACTCTATGATGAACACAGTATTTTTAATGCATGAATGTGTTGTGCCAGATTTCGATAATTAGAGTTCAACCACTTACTACACTAAATAAAAACAATTAATGTTAAAAACTATCATTTTAAAATACCTATCTACCTATCTTTTCCTTTTTAAGAACATTTAAAGGAAAAAGATGAAAAGTAATGAGAGTAATATAAACAAAAAAAATATTATTTATTTTAAACATGTGGATTTAATTTATTTATCAATTAAATTTAAATTAAATACTATAATTAAATTAAATTATAATAGAAAATTGGTTTCAAACAGTATGCTAGAAGTACAGATATGGAAGGGTTATGTAAAATTACTAGATATAAAAGTTAATTTTGGTTTGTATAATCTTATTTTGAAAATAATGAATTGCTAAAAAAAAAAACTCTATAAAACAAAGAAAAACATATACCAAACCATATAAAAGTTCATTTTATTGTAACTTTTGAATTGATAGATGCATTGAATCACAATGTTTACCTTTATATATTTCCAAAGTTAAGAATCTCAAATTAGAATTAATGAATCATCTTATCCTTAAATATTTTTACTATTATTTCCTTGGATTTATAAAGAAATTAATAACTAAGAAACAAATTAGCAATGATCATATTAATTGGTTTGTTACTATGCTTATTAAATTATTATTAATTCAAAATGTTAATTACCAAGATGATAAATATATTGATATGATAACCAATAACTCACTAATACTAACATACCACATTAATATATCAATTAATATGATAAAAAATATGTTGATTAGTTAATTATTATACTAGGTCATGTTTAATTAATATTTTGAAATAAAAAGGACAAATATAAAAGGACATAAACATATTTCATTAAAATGACTGAAATAAAAAAATAAAATAAATATATTTTGGTTTTGAAGTTGATTTATATCTTTTAATTATGTTTGTTTACTGTCTTTTAGTATTGTTGCTTATTATTTTGTTAAATAAACAGACTGAAATATAACTGATATATCTCTTTCATTTTTGTTTTGAAATGATAAGAATTCACCCAAAAAAAAATAGATTTATCTATCCCTCAAACTAAATATGATTTTTTCTTTTTTATATCTATCATTTCTATCATAAAATACCAACCAAATATAATTTTATAAGTAAAAAAGACAGAGAAATACATTTCATCCAGTAATCTAGTGTGTGTTGGTAAATTGTTTGGTATAAAAATAAATAAAAAGATAAAATTAATTGGTTTAGAGACGTGAAAGCATTATCTTAAAAGTGTTTATTTATTTGACACAGAGACAACACTTTCAAGATATAACTAAGTCATCTAAACTTATGAAAGAATAAGAATAAAAGACCAAGGAAAAAAAAAGTTGTTTTTGTATAAATTTCTTTTTGTGTAATAACATGTTTATATAAACTTAAAATATTTTAATAAAACTATATGAAAAATTATATATTTTGAATTAAACAGATTGTTATTCTAATAGTCACAAATATCATAATTAATCATGAAAATTAAAAGAAATTAACTTAATAAAAAATTAATCTTACTGACAAATTAAGTTTCAAGAAAGTGTTTCAAGAAGAGTCCAGCTAGCATAACATTTATAACATTCACTTAACTTACTATATAATAAAAACCTATATTTATAAATTTTAGGATAAATCTTTTCATTATTTATTCACTTATAAACTATACCAATGCATGTTTAGTAATACGGTAGAATTTACTTTTATAAAATTATTTTTTAATTAAAAATATATTAATTTTTTTATTTTTATAGTTAATATATTAAAATCATTAAAAAAAATTTAATATATTTTTCAAATAAAACACTATTTGAAAAGGACTTCTAAAAAAATCCAACCAGAAAAACAAATATTCCCTAATTTTTTGACGATTCATATGAAATGTGTTGACACGTAATATCATAAATTAGCAGCATTTAATTTATAGGAACTAAAAACAGAAAATAAAACAAATGCAGACGTTATATAAATAAAGGAAACAAGAGTTCACCTGGTCAGGAACAAGAACTTGGAAACTCGAGTCTGTCATGTTTTTGGTCCCTTCTTACAACTGACCATCTTCACGATCTCTTCCAAACTTCTCTCCTTGTGTTCCAAATGGAGTCAATGACACCATTTTATAAGACCAAGAAATGAACTTATTCAAGATGGCAACAAGAGCAGACATTCTTGCCAGCTCCTGCCGCCGCCGGAGGAACACCACCGTATCCGATCACCGGAAGTATGGAACCACCCCAGCAACCCCTTTTTTGCATTGGAAGCTTATTCAAGATGGTAACAAGAGCAGACATTCTGCTGTCTCCAGCAGTGGTGGCAGCGGAGGAGCGGGGGCTGGAAAGAGAGGTGGCGGTGTTAGTTGTAGTGGCAGTGGGAATTCTGTTTCGGCTAGGAAGCTCGCCGCTGGCCTGTGGAGGCTGAGGTTGGCAGGTGGTGGTGGTGGTGGAGGTGATAAAGGTTTGAACTTGAGGAAGGGGAAAACTGATGAATTGGGGTTAGAGGTATTTTTTTTTATTAATGTTTTCATTTAGATTTATGACCCCCTTTTTTTTTTGAATGATTTTTTTTTCTTAAATTGAATGCATGTTTGGTTGCTGAGAAAGTTAAGTTTCATTTTCTGGGAAATTAATCCAAGCAGTTTCTTTTCTTTTCTTTTCTTTATTTTTTGGCTGGCATGTTATCTTTTTCTTCATGATGGAGACTTGACAGGTAGCTCTTTGTTGTATTGAGGATTCAGGTGACAAATGGAATGCAATGGGCCATATGTTTACTTGGTTTCTTATAATTTTCTGTTCACTCTTATTTTTCTTCACGGGCTGTTATTGATTTGTCTACACTCTAGATGCTATGAATTTGTTGGTAAAAAAATAAAGAGGTCAGAATTTGCTTTGTTTTTCTTAGTTTTTTTTAACTCATCAATGAAAATTTACCACCACAATAAGAGGAAGATTGCAATGTTTTTTTCATCTATATGCAATCTGTACTCAAAAGAAATTCTGAAATGAGTCTTCCTGTTCGTTATGGTATAATGAATTTTCCATGATCCTCCTTCTTCTACATTTTTATTGTCATGAAAAAGTGTGATAAAAAAGAAGAAGAGCTAGTCCAATTATTTTTCAAGTGCATCCGGGCTGATTAAAATTCATCCAAGCAATGACTGAACTCATAAATCTCTTATTCGTAAGTAATAGTTCGTGTTTGTGCATTCTCGTCGTAAGATCTAATCGAACTTAAATAATGTAATGGTTTCATTGGTTTCGTGCGGATCTGTTCATATTCTATTTGAATGCCTGTTCACATTTTGTTTCCATAACAATTTCGAGACTTTGGAATGATGCCATTTGCTTTTAATTGCATCCTGTTGTTGGAAAGTTAAACACGGTGTTTCCCTCCCATCAGATTAGCAGCGAATATGGCGCAGAGAAAATGAATCTTTTGCGCACCCCTGAATTCGTGTCCAATTCAAACCATGGGATCCTGTGCAAGGTATGCATTAGTTACCTAGAATATCACTGTATTTAACTTTTTCCTTGCCGAACCTAGCTTTCTCAATAGGGTCGTCTGGACTGGACCCATTAAAAATGTCTGATACATATATGCAGGGTTTGAGTAGATTGAACTTTGTGATAATATGCCCTTTACATCTTCTCATCCCATCTTCATGCTGTTGTATTCATGACATCTGGTCCCAAGAATTGACCAAGAGGTCTTTTAATTTTTTTGTACTCTCACTTGATGACTTGCTTGGTAACCAGAATCTACCATGTTACTTCTGGCTTAATCATATAATTTCCAGTCTGGTGAAGTAGTTTTGTACGTGTTCATCTCTGCTTTTTTTCTTTTTATTTTGTTAGATTGAATCCCCATCACTGTATACTAAGCATAACATGGAGGGTGCAACAAAGTGGGATCCGAGATGCTCAGGGATATGCAGTGACATCTTCTGCTTTTATAGCCATCCTAAACTTCTCGAAAATCATGTTGCTATGGTGCCTGCTTTTGCCATGCACGCAGAACTAGTGCAAGCTCGATTGCGCATTCATGAGCTTGAAGCCAACTGCCAGTCTTCTAAGAAAAAAATCAAACACTTACTGAAGAAGCTCGGAGAAGAAAGAACCTCATCGCAGAGCAGTGAACCTCAGAAAATTCGTGCAGTTATTGATGTTTTAGACAATCAATTAAGCAGGGAAAGAAAAAAACGTCAAAAGCTGGAAATTCTCAATTCTAAATTAATCACTGAGTTGGCAAATGTCAAATCATCTGCAAAGCAGTTCAAGAAAGACTATGAGGAACAAAAAAGAGCCAGAGAAATAATGGAGAAAGTTTGTAATGAACTTGCCAATAAAGTTGCAGAAGATAAAGCTGAAGTTGAAACATTCAAGACTGAGTCCATCAAGATTCAGGAAGAAATGGAAGAAGAGAGGAAGATGTTGCAGGTGGCTGAGGTTTGGCGTGAAGAACGTGTCCAGATGAAGCTGATTGATGCAAAATTGGCCCTTGAAGATAAGTATTTCCAAATGAACAAGTTAATAGCAGACCTTGAAACTTTTCTGAGGTCAAGAATTGCCACCTTGGATGTGATGGAGTTAAGGACCGCCCATTCAATCAGACAAGCAGCTAAATTGGTAGATGTTAAAGAGATAAAGGAATTTTCTTATAACCCGCCGAAATCAAGTGACATATACTCTATTTATCAAGAACTCGAGCAAATAGAAGCCAATGAAAGGGAGATTGAAGAATGCAATAAGAGCAGCCCTGCAAGCAATGCTTCCAAACTCCAGTTTGCCAGTTCGGATTTTAATGAGCACTACTACCATTCTTTGCAGCAAGGGCCGACTATTATTATTGATGATAACTGTCATTTAGAAGAAGATGCAAGAGGCCACCACGCTGTGAATCACGCTGAGGATCAAGGTTCAAGTTATTCCCATGATGAGAATCACCTCTCAGTTAACAAGCTTACACAAAGCAAAAATGATTGGCAGGTTGCAAGAGAATGTGATGAGAATGCTCCTCGGAATTCTCCAGACACACAAAGTAGTGACGTCTATTTGGTACCAGAAGAATCAATGTGTAAGGCATCTGCCATATCTAAGCTTTCGAGATCTGGCCAATATAATAACAAATGCTCAGAGATAACAGCTGATGACAGTGATGGAATGGTCTTGAGCGAGAACATTTCTAATAAGGAGACTTATCCAAGAAGAAAGTCATGGGAAGATAGGCTTCGGCACCAAGATTCTGTGGAGCAGTGGAGCTCACCAGAGTTAGTGAATCCACATGTTACTCATGGAATAAGAGAACGCATTAAAAGGCCACGAGCTACCCAAAAGAATAGCTTGAAGGCCAAGCTTCTGGAAGCCAGGATGGAAAGCCAGAAAACTCAGTTGCGCGGTGTTCTTAAACAGAAGACTTAGGTGAAGCACAATCACAAAATCTTTTTGTTTAAACTTTTCCAACACAACAATGTGGCATCTGCCCAAAAGCCAATGCTGGAGTATTGTGGAGAAAATTGTAAACCTCAAGTAGACAAGAGTACATTTTTCGATCGGCCTTCTCATGTTTTTGTTTAATTGGTCATTCTCAACACTGGTAAGATATCCTCACTTGCCAAATTACAATTACCATGTATCATAAATGAATTGTTGGCCCTTGTAGGATTCAGCTTATTTTCGTACAAGTCATTAAAGATATAGTGCAAGTATACTCGGATACTCTCGCTGTGTAGTCGGATTAATACACAATGAAAATCTATAAATCTATTTGTTACAGAAATAGCATCATCCTCTGCCATCTACTTTGTCTAGATTAATCTTAATGCTGTTGTACGTAGAATAGAAGACACCAGTTGCTAACTTGTTCCTCTTTACCAGGCTCCATTTGATGAAGCCATAAACGGAAAAATGGGCATCTGTGACTGTTCTTCTGTTACTCATTTTTGTAGTTTTTATGTTAAAATCCTTTCCTAATTCCTAGTGGCTAGCTGCTAAAGTTGCACTATTGCTTTTTTTGTTTTCATGCTGGTGGGAGACAAGATACTGTTATGTTTGTCAAGTTCTGGTTACTTGCATCATGCCCTTTCCCAAGAAAGGACAATCTGATAAATGTGAGATTCTGCAACATCTAGATACAGAAAAACTTGAGATGTTCGGATATAGTTTTGCTTTTTCTGCACCCCCACTTACATGCTTGCCACTGTTTGTCCCCACATCAAGCATGTCCTACCCGCCCCATCAAAATTGGGATTTTTTTGAAAAATGTAGTTTGGTAAGAATTTTGGTAGCAAGACATGGGTTTGGAAAGTATTTGAAAAATAATCTAGATTGAATATAACCATGTTTTTTAATATTAATACTGTATAAAATCATTATTGAAAATAGTAATTAGACAAAATCGTGTTTTTTGATATTAATTTTGCACGCAATTGCCATTCTTGATATTGAGAATAGCTATGCTTTCTCTTCTTCAAAATAATTAACCTTATTAAAAATTAACTCAAAATTTTATGATAATTCAATGCCTAAAAGTTAAGATTAAATGGTTAAGGAGAAAAAATATTTGGCATGAAAGAGAAATGAGGGAATAAAAAAATGAATAGAAAAAATAGATCACCGGGAACACATTAGAGATTTATTTTTGACACACTCGATATTGTTTGAAAGATTTTGAAGAGATGATTTTAACTACATCTTGGAAAACCATTAAATGAGGTTATAATTAACCCTAAATTATTCCTGAAAAAATCCCCTAAGAAATTAGAATTACATTTGATGGTCTTTTAAGGCGTGGTAGGAGTTGTCTCGTCGAGATCTTTTTAATGGTATTTGGTATGTCGAAAATGGAACTTTTGTATGTCCCCGGTGATTTTTTTTTCTTAGCCATTAAATTTTAAATTTCATTTATTAGCCATTGGATTTTCATGAAAAGTTGAATTGATTTTCGTGGCTGTTAATTAATTTGGTACTTTTAAAACAATTGGTATTCTCAAACGCGGTTGGGTTGAAACTATACTATTTTTTTTAAATATATATATATATTATTTTCTCAAAAATTTTGTTAAAACGTGTTAGAATTACAGAATACCCTCAAAATTGAAATGCACACTTCTTCTTTTAACTGCAGAGTAAAAACAAAATCTTGACTCCAAAATTGCCTTGTGCCTCGATTGTCACCATGTTAGATGCGTTGTCATGCATGCATGTCAGATCAATAAGCCAGCCCAGAAAGATATATGCCCATTCCATTTGCACATGCAGCCTTAATTGGAAAACTACAAGTCTGGAAAACTTGTTTCTTGATCTGACGCTCACTCTCTGCTGGGCCTTATTTGAGGGCTATCAACACCAGCTGTGCTGAGGGTTTGGGTGGGTCAAGAGACAAATTGAATTAGCGATTGAAGAGCTTTCTTTTGCTTGAAGGGGCATTGCGTGATTTGGTTTAAGCTTCACATGGCTCCCATCTCTCCAGTTATGGCTTTCATCTAAGCCTACTGATTCTTTTCCTTTTGTGGTCATGATTAATGGTTTAAGAGGCCAGCATCAATATGTTCTTGAAAATGAGAAGTAGATCACATCCAGTTGTGGAAAAGAAAGAGATGATGTGCTGAATGATTGTTAAATCCGAGCTGAATTGATGTGTTAGCCATCGACTCGTTGGACTGATCTTACCAGATCTAATCCAAACCCAAACCCAAACAGATAAATATAAAAAATAAAATAATATTATTTTAATATAAATAACTAACCCGAACTAATCCAATAATTTTATGAATCATATATTTTTCCAAATAGATCTTACATTCGAGTTAACAGCCTCTACTAAATGTCTCGGAAAAATAGAGATGAATATAATTTATTGCAATTCATGTCAGGAAGAATTTTTCTTATAAAAAACATAGCCACCATGTTTAGTAGGGGGAAAAAAAACTCCTTAGTTTCATTACTAATCTTTAATCTAAAAGAAAATCTACGTTTTATCATTCATGAAAGATTTTCATTCTCAAAATACGATAAAATAAATATTGTTCAACACGAGGGCTTAATAAACTGAAACATGTTGAGATGGAGAAAGTGCTCCCATGCTAAGCTATTGTCCCTCTTGAATCCATGGCCCAGGCAATTAGGCAAGAGTTAGTTTCTTCGAAAGGCATGAATGTATTCTGTGAAATATTTCCAAATTAAGGAAGGAAGTGACACACATATATCCATGGATCATCAATATGTTTCAACTCCTGAGCATCTCTACGGAAGCATGATAAAAAAGAAATTATGAGTTGTGTAAAGATTTAGGCTGGAGGTGACTACTGGTTTGATCAGCAATAGGGACTTTGCGAGGGAGTGATGCCGACCGAATCAATCAATCATTTTCCCCTTTTTCGAGGCCAGAAAAGAAGCAGAGGGTTAAAGTCATTCAAGATTGAAAGAATTCCCACTTGACGAGGAAAGGCACCTGCCGCAACAGCTGGAACCACAAGTCCTCCGCAAGTGGGAGTCGCAGCCAGCACTTCACAATTCACATAACTAGCTAGCTAGAAACCCCATGAGAGGTAAGTATGCAAGCTCTCTGTTAACTGTCATCGCAACTGAAACAAAGTAAAACAGTTAATTGACATGGCTCCCTCCCTCCCTCCATGTATTCATTGGCCAACTATCATCATCCTGAGAGTGAGACTTCACAACTACCAAGAGTAGTTTTCATCAGCCAAAAAACGCATTAGTATTTGATGGTTTTTCAAGCAAGAAATAATTTTAAAAATATATTTAAAAAAAGATTGAATTAAAATATTTTTATGACAATATTTTTTAATTAAAATACATTAAAGTAGTATTTTTTATATTCTTAACACTAGAAAAAAAGATATTAAATTAAAAAAACTTTAAAGAAGAGGTTGAATTGCATTTAAAAAACAGAGGCAAAGACTGAACAATCATATTCTGTGGCATGGCATTAATGGCTAGTTGCACCAAATCTTAATGGTGAAGTGGCAGTCACCTAATTGCTCGATCCCTTTTCAGCGTTGAAAGGGCAAGATTCCCATTGAATTGTCTTTTTAATTATGGCAAAGAGATCGTAATCAAGGTCATCATGGAGTAGAAACCATAATGAATAATTGAAATTAAAAAAATAAATTAATATTTGAGGTTATAATAACATGATTTGATTACCTTAAGAAGATTCCCTAATGAGTGGTAATAAATCATGGTATGCAATGGCCCTCCGGCCCCGTCGACGCCCTCTTCTTCGTTTTCCTCTACATTAATGGATATAGTGTGGGAAATATGATCCTAATATATAATCAATATTACATCTATTTTAATTACTAGGGGGACATTAAGATCAATCAAGGATGCGTCAATTTAACTTTGCCAGCACCATCAAGCTTGTTGCATAGAAAACTATGGAGGTATTAATTTTATCACATCAAACTCTTAGCAAGGAGAGCTTATCTCGTGTGCTGTTGGGGCACCATCAATGGCCGAAGAGACTATATGGCTGGCTGGCTGCTGACCCAATGGAAAGAAACAATACCAAATTAGAGATGGACGTCATATATATATAACAATAAGTTAGTTGTTTAATTTAACCTATCATGGAGGGAGGGAGGGAGGGATAAAACGGATCCCACCACCACCACCATTGTCGCCACCACTGAAATTGTTCACAATTTGCACTCAGTGGACTCATCTTTCCTTGTTGATAATCTTTGACTGTGACTCGTCTTCTCAGGCTTACGTTGAAAGGCAAAATTCTCGTCGACTATGAATGTAATTGCCCTGTAGATCATGTGGGTATAACTTCGATGACATCATATGTAACATATTCAATGTAAATTGTAACAACGTAAATAAACCCAAATCCATGTACTTCGAGATCATTAATTTACCTGCTGTTTGAAAGTTTTGTGTAGGTTGTTTTTTAAAATATTCTTTTTTATAAATATGTTAAAAAATATTTTTTTATGTCAACAAAATAGAAATTATTTGTCCAGCCGGGGACAGTGATCTCATCAAACTCTCTTTTACACAATATTATACGTTGTGTAACTCAAAGTTTCAAGCAAAATTAAAAAAAAAAAACAAAAAAACAAAATTCAAATTCTATTTTGTTTTTTACAATTATCATAACCCCACATTTCTCTAATTAAACTAAATTATTTTCCAATCACAACGATCTTATAAATAAGTTGTTTATAGATAAATTTGTATATGTACATTCACAGCTCTCAATTAAACCTAAATTATTTCTTATAATATAATCTTCTTCAAAATCGAATCTTTTTTAAAATTAAATTTAGAATGATAATATTCCATTTATATGATGGATAAAGCTTGAATACATTGCACCAACCATGCGTAAAACCCTTTTTTTCTTTTTATCAACTTTTTTTTAGTGTCCCTTTTTTTCTTGGAGTCTTTATATTCATAGAAGTCAATGCATTTTCCGTAATGCTTTAAGCCACACGCTATGCTTAGGTTTATGTATATATATTGGAGCAAGTTATAAGATAGTACTTGTAGTTTTAAAAACAAATTAATTAAGCCCTCTAGTGTCATAAACTAATTAATTAGTCTCTAAACATCAAGTCATTGACAGACCTATCAATGTTACACGTAGTACGTACCTAAAATCCCTCCTTGAATGCTCATAACTTTCAGTTTTTACAGGTTTGGTTGCATCAGCTAAGTTATTGATGACTTTAAAGGATAAAAGAGCAATTAATTACTTTCTAAGAGTAGAGGGACTATTTAATTTCATTCACTAAAATATAAGGATTAAATTATAGTTTTCGTGCTGCATCTGGCACGCACTTCAAAGGCAAGTACGTGGATCTAAATTTGATTCTAGAAACAGTACAGAACCCCTTTTTTTCTTTTTTCTTTTTTCTTTTCTCCCTTCTTTTTATAGTAGCTCGTGCAAGAATCAAATTTGATAAGCTTGTCGTCGCTCCTGACAAGCCTTCAACAGGAACATTTTCCATGGCCTTTGAAGCAATTTTCTTAGTACAAGATACCCGCCTGGTACACTTAAATTAATCAGCACACAGTGACGCAGCAGAGTTTTTAAAGACAAGAATCCCCTTGTAATCCACCCAGGTACAATCATTACGTACCAAAGCCACTGATCTGGTCAATCAATTTGCATATTATAAAGAATAATCATCCATCCAAGGGTGCAGATTCTGATTTGAGCAGTTCAACCTGCCAATTAATGTATATACTCAACTGTGAACCATGAGATCACATGTGTGTGCTTGCTGTTTTAAGGTTAATTTGGAATATTGTTGCAGAGGGTGATGCTGTTCTGGGGCTTAATATATATATATATATATAATTAAGGAGGTAGGAAAAAACAGGATGACCTAGCTACATATTTGTCTTTGCCATCCCAATGGCAACTCTCTTATTGCATGACATGTAATAATCAATCAAGGCTTCTGGTGTCGTGTTCTGTGAGTGAGGACACAAGTGGTGGGTCATGCAATTGCGCTACGTACTGGGTGCCTCTATATTATAACTTATCAACCGTCAATGGTTTTAATAAATATTATGGGAATCTCGAGATACTGCCTTAGGTGGCCACTGATTTTCTTCATATAAAATAAAAACTGAATTACATTATTCTAGATTTAATTCTCTCCGTATGTTCATCGACGTGAAAACACAGAATCCTTTGAGTTTTTGGTTGGTGCATTCACGTATCATATCAGATTCTGAAGTGTGTACAAGTTAAACAATTTTTTTTTTTTTTTTGAATTTTTGTGTT
>Ga0307517_10007107_pt1 | contig 16419 bp, 9 predicted proteins | sample 23_EM_MG_FD_194515 | JGI IMG/M metagenome (GOLD analysis project Ga0307517, IMG submission 194515) | Populus trichocarpa ectomycorrhiza microbial communities from riparian zone in the Pacific Northwest, United States - 23_EM | ecosystem: Host-associated > Plants > Roots > Unclassified | place... | reverse complement strand
AAATTAAAAATTCAGGTTCAATTAAAAATCTTAATTTTCAAACCAATTTAATACTAAATTATAAAATTATAAAAAAAATCTCAAATTAAAAAACTAGCCAAGTAAAAAAATAAGAGCAAAAAAAAAAGAAAAAGAAAAAGAAGAAAAGAAAAAAAGCATGAAATATAAAAAAAAAATAAAAAATAAAAAATAAAATAAAAGGGTTGTATTTGATTATGGTCTATTGTCTTTAGTCTCCAACTAATAGCATCATTTGAATTTGATTATGCTTTATCTTTATTTTTTTTAGTTTAACGTGGGTGTCCGGGTCAGCTTGCGCGCACCTCGACTAATCCCACAGGCCCTGAAGTTAACGACCATGTAAGCCTCCAGTGACCATTATATGAGCAACCATAGAGTTTGAACCTAAAACCACAGAAGGAGCAAACCTTTTGATCCCAAACTCTTACCATTTGGCCATCACTTAAATGGTTTATCTTAAGTCGGATGATCCTTGACTCATCATGGATCCTCCAACCGATGTGATGGATTATGCTTTTGCTTCTGCTTCTAAGCAAGCACTATTCCCTTCTTCTGTCACTTCGAAGCTGAGCTGGAAAGAAGTTCTTTGCTTTCCATCATACCCGGTCTAACCATGGATTCACTAAATTCTCGGGTCAATTTCTAAATTATCGGGTCATTTATAGTTCTAAATAACCGAGTTTTGTTTTTTATGCTGATCTAATTAGGTTTGATTAGATTAATCGAGTGATGAATTAATAAGTCTAATTTAAATCTTGGATCGTGAATTTTTTATGATAACTAATCAAGCCAGACAAAGTTTAATAACTGTATTATTTTTAATCCTCAAAACCCAACACACTTGTTTAGGCACCAAAATTTTATTTAAAAAAAAAAAAATTAATTTTTTTTTCTGTTTTGGATCGTTTTGATGCACTGATCTCAAAAATAAATTTTAAAAAATAAAAAAAACATCATTTTAATACATTTCAATATAAAAATCACTTTAAAAAACCTCCACAACCACAAATTTATTATTAGCTTTGGTAGATCCATTTGTGACCAATGTTTAATTGTCATCAAATTATCTTCACACTTCAATGCTACTGAGCTATCCCAGTCTGTCCAAATGAGCCTTAGTACTACTAAAAACGTTTGTAAATATTTTATTGGGATGCTTTCCCAAAACAGCAATGATAGATGAATTAGGGTTACATGGATATATATATATTTTTTTTTAAGTATTTAAAAGTATGATAATAATTATTTTTTAAAGTGTTTTTTACTCGAAAATATATCAAAATGATATTTTTTTATCTTTTAAAATAATTTTTATGTCAGCACATTAAAATTATTAAAAAACATAAAAAAAATTAATTTTAAATAAAATAAAAATCTCAAATTTTTCCCATTCCCTGTTTGGAACGCAATACCAAATATACGCTTGGTTTTTTTAAAAAAATAATATACTCAGTTATTCATATATTTGAGAAAAAAACCATTTGAGTAGTCAAATAACCTTTGTTTTGTACACTAGATGCTTACCTATATATAATTTTGTTTTAAATTTTAATTTTGTATTCATTGATGAAAACTTAATTTTTATTTATTTTACATACAAAAATCCCGTATATTTTTTTTAGAACTTAATTTTTCTTGAATCACATTTAAAAACATTTTTTTAAACCTATTTTTTTAAAAAGCATAACCGATACCAAACACATAATTACACGAATTCCAGGTCTGGTATGAAAACTGCGGGCTTGGACATTAATGCCCAACTGACCAGTAACTAGAGGTCTAGAGCATTTGTGTGTACTGTGTACTTTTGTGCCTGTAAAAGCCCCACCATACAACATCGATCCATAAAAAGATGGCTTGTTTAAGTCATTGATGCTCGAGATGTTCGGTTGCAGGGCTCAACATGCCCCACATTACCAGCACAGTAAACAATGACATAGCACCCACCATGGCTGATCTAGCCAGCCACCCCAGTTGCTGCTGTCGCACCCTCTGTGAGTAAATGGCAAGTCTCCTATATATGCATGGCCCATTCATATTGTCTTTCTGTTCTTTCCTTGTTTCCCTCAAAAAACAATGAAGAAGATCAGTTTGATACTACGTAAATGCAAGAGTCTGTCGAGGCAACTAGGGAGATCTTCATCTTACAGTAGCCTAAGGTCCAAATCTACCAGAGAAGATTTATGGGGTCATCATGATCATAAGCAAGAAGATGAAAACCATGCGACTATATTTGTTGGAAGCACAAGGAAGAGGTATGTCATCAGCTCCAAGTATTTGAGCCATCCTTTAGTGAATGCTCTCATCGAGAAGTCAAAGCAAAAGCCGGGAGAGGATAGCATTTTGGTGGTGAGATGCGAGGTTGTCTTTTTCGACCACCTTTTATGGATGCTTGAAAATGCAGATCCAAGTGTTAATTTTGGTTCTTTGGAAGAGCTAGCTGATCTCTACATGTTCTAGAATCAATGGAGCTCGATCTCTCCATGCATGCATCAATGTCAAGGACTTGGTAAATCGATCTTCATGTAAGCAGGTGGTGCCAGCATGATCTTATTAGTTCGAAGTGGGATTATAATGCTTTGGAGTAATATTGCTCGTAATGCACTAATTACCATTCTTAATTGTTGGATTAGTGTATGGTAAACACCATGATCTAATGTTTAATCATGGTGATTCTTTGTTGTTTTCATTTCATTATTCTTGATCCTTCGTCTAAATAAAAACCCTCAAGGTTATGTTTTTTTTCCTGTTCGGTAAAAAAATATATTTCAGCCTTGTGAATCAACAATTCAATAATAACACTGTTCAATTTCATGGTAGAAGTAAGAAGCGATTGAATATTTCTCGTTAATTTTTTTAAAATCGTTTAGAAAAGAATTTAATCTCAATTAACGTGTAAATTAATGAAAAAACCTTCATCAACGAGTAAAAAAATATAATTATAATATCAGAACAAACATTTATATATAAAAAAAAGGCAAGGAAGAAGATCAATTAGCAAATACTACCACCATCATTGCTTAATTCCTAGCTTCTTGATGATTATGATTACAACATTATAACCTACGATCATCACTCCACTCCATTGTGGAAACTATTGAGATCTTACCATATCTTGATATGGCACCAACAAGATCTTGAAACACCACCAACCAGCCTTGAAGATAGCCATGAGAAAAACACTTGGAAGGAGATGAAAGTGCCTTTCCACTGGTAGAATCAGAGTCTTTGTATAGTATATTTTTTTGTTTAGAGAGGAAAATGATCACATCAACACACTAACTAATTATGGTGTTTACAAGGAGCTTTCCGGGCTCTTAAAAAAGGCAAAAAGCTGCCCTGAAAAGGCTTGGATGTAGATAGGGAGGATACCGGATTTGGAATCATAGTAAGTAACTTCCGGTGGTATAGTTTTGAAACCTGGCTTGTGATTAGACTTGAAAAATAGCTTACGTATCTGCGTTATCGAGTCAGCTTGCATGTCACTGGATTAAATCTAGGTTTCATATCTAAAATAGAGTTGTTTTTTTTAAGAATATTTATTTTGATTTGGTCGAGTTTAGTTCAGACTAGATTAGTGGCCCGCGCGACACTACGAGCCGGATAATTTTTTTAAAATTAAAAAAAATAGAAGACGATCGTGCTTTTAAAGAAGTGAGAAAAATTTGATAATCGAATTAAATTTTGATTAGTATGATAATATGATAAAAAATAAGGCAACAAAAACAAGAAATAAATGAAAAAAAATTGCTATGGGAAAAGCTTTGTTAACACGCGAAATTCATGATCTGGACATAAGATATGTCAAGATTGTGTGTTTATTGTGTGTTCTAGATCATGAGGTCATGATAATTCAATAGAAAAAGAAATTGATTATAAATAAAAATGAAATTGCAACAATTAAGATACAAATATAAATTAAGATATTTAATAGCTCAACATGGGTCATTTACCCGGTTGTATTTAACGAATTTGTTTATTAAAACCAATTTGTAATAAAAATTGACAAACATATAAAATTTATTTTATAAAATAAAAGAAAAAAAACTATGTAAGGTTGCACATATTAAAAATATCATAATAAATAAACATTTTAATTTATAAAAATAAATTTAATTTATATGAAATATATATAAAAAAATTACAGATGAATCATACTAACCTTATAAAAAATTAAAGACATCCAATACAGTTAAAAAATATTAATTAAAAAAAAGTACTAGAAAAGGAAAAGCCAGGCGTGTGGGCCTTGAAGTCTAGGCCCGTGCGCCTAGGCCTGTTTTTTTTTAATTTTTTTGTTGTTCGCCCCTATTTTTTTGAAAATAAAAAACATGCGGGGAACACGTCGCCTGCTGTTGTAGACTATGTATTGTCTGCCAACTCAGATTCCTGCCATCATTGTTATAGTTAGGAAATCAGGCCTACAAGTTTTTTTACCCAAAAAACCCGTTTTCAACCACAAAACACCCTACAAACATCAAGAAACTAACCTATCAACCCATTAAACCAAAAAAAGGATCTAAACCACCAAATCAAACTGAAAAAAAATTGCATCCTTGATATAGATTGGGTTTTGTAGGCTACATTGAGGTTTAAAATAACCACCACAAGACTCTTATAACTTAATGGAACTTGTTAACACCAATTTTAACTTGTTTGGTGGTCGTAATCGTCACTAACAAATAGTTTTTTTTCTCTTCGCCAGAATCCAACAAATCCTCTCCCATCCCATGAAAAAAACTGAAAAATTAAAAAAATAAAGTTTGGTATCAAAATGTATTTTTTAAAAATTAATGGGACCGATCACCTTATAACAAAAAAATGCTGGGGACTAAAATGTACTTCACAAACAAATTTGAAAGCGCCACCTATATTACCCGTGTTTTTCACTTTAGTTCTTTATCTTTCAATTCAACCCTCTTTCCAAAAAAAAAAATGACATTAGATACTAATTTTGGCTCAAAAGGGCTTAATTATACAAAGAAAAACTTCAAGGATCAAATTGAAAATTTTGACAAAAAATCACTGTTACAATCCACAATAATTTGTGAGATAATGAACAGTAATTTTATGCAAGGTAAAAACACTAACTATTTTAGTTTTTGTTAATTTGTCTGCTTTAGATTCTTTACTTGAAAAATTAGTGTTTTTTGTTTTTTTGTTTTTTCATTGTCTCTCCATTTCACTTCCTCTTTAGCCGGCTCTTTGTTTTATATTATCTTTTCTCCTTTTGTTTTTTAGGCTATTATTCAAATTTTAAAGAATCATTTATATAACGGACTCTGGATCTCACGGTGACTGGTGAAAAGGACACTGTCGATGATGGAAAAAAAAAGAGGGCTGGTGGTGGTGGTTGATTGTTGGACGACTGAGAGAAAGAGACTAAGGATTTAGAAATTTAGGGATTTCGATTTTGTTCTCTGTGTGTATGAAAGTGAAACTGAACGCGATGAAAGAACGTGATTTTGTTTTGTTCTGTAATAGCAATAGGCCAATAGTCGCTGGACACTTGGAGCTGGAGGAAACAACAATGACAATTTATGTTCTATGATGAAATCGTTAAATCGGTGGTGAAATCGTGTTTTTACGTACGTGATTTCACCCGATTTTAACGATTTTATCCGATTTCAACTATTTTCAAGTTTTTAGAACGATTTCGTACGTTAAACATATATTGACTCGTAAAATCATACGATTTTACGAAATGATTTTACGAGTCAAATCGTGATTTTAACAACCTTGTTTATATTGATATCCAACTAGAAAAAAATTCCTTTGCTTGCTTTGATTTCTTTAATTATATTTTAACAATAAGAACATAATTTAGAGTGACATTTTACTTTTTTTTTATTGAATATCTTTTTTTTTTATCTGAATTATGATATTCTGTAATGCAAACATTACTTGAAAAAATAAAAGATAAAAGTATAATCTGCTTAATTTCAATTTTATGTTCTCCAGATATATAAAATGTTTCTAGTTTTCATGGTTTTGATTATAAATCTTTAACACATGTTTTACAATTTTTTAAACAATTTTTTTTTTTTAAAAATCAACGAATTAAGAGCCAGGTTTTAACTGGATCAAATCTGTAACTAAAAGATTAATGGGTTAACTTAGGTTTTTGACCAGATTATTTAATCTATTCTCTTTTTCTATTTTCTTTTAAAATACAACTGGTTCAGATCCTGAATCAGCTGAATTCTAGATCAACTTATAAAACTTATCCAAGATTTAGAACTACTTATATAGCTCTATATTTGCAATAACTTGACTTTGATGATTATTGAAATTGATTATAAAACAAACAACACATTATATATGAAGACGATCAACCTTCAAATGGAAGTGAAATACTTCAAAAATGAAGCACAATGCTTCCGGACCCTTTAACCTATTCTCTCATACCTGAGAAAAAAAACCCCAGCTGTTCATCCTACATTCATTCTACAGCGTCAGCATGGAGACATCTTCATTACGTAAAGCAATCATCATGGAGATCATTCTCATATCAGCACAAGAGCTCATGTCTATGAGCAACTCATCTTCAACTCCTGTGCAAACCTACGTGGTGGCCTACATCAACCCTAAGGAAAAGGTTGTCTCAAGAGTTGACAGAACCGGGAACACAAACCCTACTTGGAATGACAAGTTCGTTTTCTCTGTGGACGAAGAATTTGAGCACAGGAGGCCTAATTGTTGCTTGGTTTTGGAGATCTATAACGTTAGGAGATGTAGGAACATATCTTGCTTGAAGACTTGTTGAAGAAATTGCACGGCGTTCCTTGTGCAAAATCCACTGGTGAGCCTCATGGAATTATCAATACCGGTGCAGCAATCTGGAATGGCATGTTTCATGAAGAAATGCCAAGGTAGAATTCTTCCAAAGTTGCAATGGACCATAGAAAGTTGATGGGCAGTGGCTAGAAGCCTAGAAAAGTTTCATTATCCTGGTTTCAAAAACTGTCTTCCTATCCTGATCTAAGAAAGAGTCGCTCTCTTCCTCGTATGCAGGGAAGATGGGAAAGACGGTGGCTGGCCAGCCTTGGAGACCGACGATATCTTGAAGATGAAGGGCGATCTATATCTTGAAGATTAAAGCAATGAAGGTTTCCATAAGGCTCTGTATTCTCTGTTTCTTTTTTGGGTTACATTGTATAATTCTCTTTGAAGATTCATAGGGAAGATTTTTGTGTTTGCATGCTTTTTATTAATTCATATTCTTTACGAATTTACCAGCACATCATCTCCGACACTCGTTTTTGGGTAAATTTACAACAGAAGTTGAAGGGAGAGGCATGATAAAGATGCCAATAACAAGCCAAATGAAACAAATATACCAAAGAATCATCACAATCTAACACATTTCAAAATTCCCCCATGAAAGGGGGGGAAATAATGGTAACAACATGATGCCCGGAACCAAAAAATGTGGGCTTTTTTGGTTAGCTAAGTCACTCATGTACCTTATCCTTATCCGAATAAAAGAACTGCCCAATAAAAAAAAAGCATTTCAACATACAGACACCTTAAGCACTTTTTTCATCTGATTTTGATGCCAGTTTACTCCTTTGTTGATGTTCTGCAACTTTATAATCTACCACTTCTCTGAAGAGGGCTGAGTCAAGCACACAATTCTGACTTCCATAAACTGCTGCTTGGACACTTGCCATCAATTTTGCAATTTCTCTCCCAGAAAATCCCTCTGTTCTTTCTGCTGCTTCCTTTAAGATATCATCGGTCAATCCCTTTATTTCTATCTTCTGCGGTTGTCTTTTGAACAAGTTCTGAAGCCAGCCAGATTTTCTTGATCCAGCCTGAGCTATATACTTGTCCAGATAAAGCTTGAGCAGCTTGAAGCGTTCCTCTGTCTGAGGTAAAGGAAATTCCAGGACTTCATCTATCCGGTCTGCAACAGCTGAATCAAGATCACCAGGGCGGTTTGTGGCAAGAGCAAGGACTATGTCCTTGGACTGGTCACCAGTGCGGAAAAGAAGGGCATTAAGTGCACTTCGTTGAGCTTCGCTCATGTAGGTCTTATTCCGCCTGCAATGTTCAGGAAACAAATTCATTTCTCTCAAGCGGGAACCTGGTTCAACTTGTAAAACTGAAAATAAATTTACTAGAACTAAATAACTAGCAGGGTACAGTAATATTTATGAGCAAATTATGTCTTGCTTTTACCCATTTAACATTATTTTATATAGTTCAACATTTTATCAGCTCACTCAGAATAACACAGGCTGCATTAAAGTAGACTAAAATTCAAAAACTAATAAAATTATCTGCTAGTGCATAAATGTTCTCTCCATAAAGAGATACTTTATAAGTACACACCAAACTAAAGGGGATTGTAGTCTATTTTATTTGTTTAATTTTATTTTAGTTCATTTTTCAGACTGAAGAATGACACCTCAAGCATCTTATATGGCCATTAACAAAGTATTTTAAACTCCTTGAAATGAAATTCTTTTATCCAAAAGAAAATTGTCACTTACTCGCACAGAAATGCATCTGCTTCATCAATGAATAGCAACAAACCCCTCCGAGACTTCTTGGCCCAGTCAAATAACTGGTGAATCTTTGTGACAGCCTGTGATCCCAGAGGAGCAACATCTCCACCAGTCATCAAGGCATAATCTAAACCCTGCATGTAAATTTGAAGTCAGAAGAAAGAAGAAAAGAAGCAGCAACACATTTTTCAGAAGCTATCTTAATATGATGTGATAACATATGAAATGCGAACTCTACAAGAGCAATTTGAAGTGTCAATAAATTTACATTTATCAAACTTGTGAGTCAAAAGTGCCAAATATCTAATCCCAAATAAAAAATACTAGCTAGCCAGCAGAAAGCAGAAATGGTTATGGCAATAAACATGTGAATTTATGACAAACATTTTGACTTCCATCCCAATGAATCCATGACATGACAAGGTCAGAAAAGTGAATGCACTACAATCTCTCAATTCATGCTTGCAACTTCAATACTGAACAAAGAAGATTGACATCACATGGCATAATTAATGAATTGAAGACTTCAAAGTAATAATAAAAAAAATAAATTAAGCTTAGATATCATACAGATTTTTGAGCTAACTCTCTAGCAGCCATTGTTTTCCCTGTTCCTGGAGGACCATAGAAAAGCATGTTTCGAAATGGAGCCTGATGGGATTTTGTATTGGCAGTTGCATTAGCCAGCTGTTCAATTCGTTTCTGAAGAGAAGGATGTAAAATCACATCACCAAATCCATTTCCATTTTTAGAAGCTGACCCTTTATTAGCACCACTTGATAAAGTTCTAAAGGAACGGGTAAAAACTCCTGACCAAGGGTATTTGCCCTTGGAGGACTCTCGTATTAGTGATGGTTGTCCTAATATTCTATCAACATAGCTCCAGATCACTCGAGCACCTTCTCTGCAATTCAAAAATTGGAAGCAAAAGCTGTAGAGTTAATTCACACATTCAGGAGACTTGGTGGACACAGTAGAAAATTGACTGCTCACACTTCCACACTAACTGCGCAATAGCAGACCCAGACATGGCCAACTAGACATCTAAAGATGTAAACTGATATTCAGCACACTGACCAACCATTTAAGACCTTGACAACTCAAGGCCATCTACTCAAAATAACAACAAACATAGCAAACTCAGAATCTCCAAAGTTTGACTACATATTAATTACAGGAAAAAACCTGCAAAGGTCACTAACAGCATACAAGTCCACCAATCAGCATCTTCAAGCAAGAGTAATTTTTACCTTGTTGTGTAAATCCCCGCTGCAAGAGCTGTGACCCCTCCCACAACAACAACCAGCTTGTTTTGATCAGTTAAAACAGCTCGCAAACCACCTATAAAAGTTAGATAGACTCACATAAGATGGTATCTTCTTGAGCAACAATCAATGAGCCAATAAAACCAAAACAATGCAATTAAAGCTTTATGAAGAGTACTGTTAAAATTAATTAGTAGAACACCAGATTTGATGTAGAGAAATCAGGGACCATCAAGCATTCAGTTGATTTGCTGATGGACAGGGTCCCTGAGCTAGGGTAGAGAGGTAGGGCCATCAGTTAACCAAGAGAAGTCCAGCCCTTCCTAATAATCATAATCTTTTATAAATGCCATAGCCAAGGCTCTCTTCAAACAAGGCTTTCTCCAAGTTTAAGCTAGTGCATGTGATTGAGTTTATACCTCCAATGTGCTCAAAGGTAGTGTTTATTGCAGCAACCCATTTCTCCATTTCAGCATTTGCACGATCCTTCAGTATTCGCCTATTAACATCTTCAGCTAGCTTTGCTTCATGGGCTCTCCCTTCTGCTTCTGCCATAGCTCTCACTCTAATTGTTTCACGTTCTACCTCAGCCTTTTCCCTCTCTGTTTGTCGCCGCTGTGCTTGAATCTGTTCTTCTGTTGCTCTTCGAGCCTGCTCCAGTCTTATTGATGATTCTTCTTGCAGTTTCACGAGCTCTTGGTTCCTTGCTCTTTGATATTCATTTTCAGCCTGTAATATGAACAAATTAAACTCCTCTCCATGAAATAACTCCTTTCAATCCTAAAATGTTAACAGTACATGCCTGCATCCTCTTCCTAGCCAGCTCATCTTCATAGCGAGCCATCTGGGATTTAGTTTGCGCCTGGTGCTGAGCCAGCTTCTTCTGCTCATCATATACCACCCTTTGTCTCTCCTGCCAAGCATATGGAAGAAAATTTAAGAAAAATGATGATATGTCAGCAACAAAAAATGTGTCAATCCTCAAAACATATCAAGTCTGCAAAAGCAAAATTCATTCTGCAGGAATATAGTAACACAGATTCTATTGTCAACTTCTCATAACAAAAAATCAAAGACCAATCTCCCACAAGCCATTTGCCACAACTAACAAGTACATTGCTTTAGGTGAATTAATGAGCAGAGAAAAACAAATTATCTGCCTCTATTTTGAAACTTATTTTTCCCCTTAGGAGAGTGGGTGCCTTTCATTCAACAAGAAAGTAAAGGGGCTTAATGGTTGGAAATTTTCTAAGTGCACAAATACCGATTTCAGCTAAAACTTCAAAATTAAACTACAGGAAATTTAAGAAAAACTATGACTCAAATACTAACAGATTTCTAATAAGAAGCTGATCTACAGAAAAATTGTCTTAACCCTAACATAACTGCACTGATAACAATAACTGATAAACACAGGGAAAACCAATAAAGAACCACAACTATTCCCCAACAGAACTCCGATTCACATCAGTAAAAAACAGAGAAAAATGAAGAAACACATCTAGCACAAGTTCTTAACCTACACCTAATACCTAATAGAGGATAAAATGTTGGCAGTGGAAAGTAGCAATCTAGAAATAGTAGCATAAGATAGATGTTTCACCTCAACAACCAATCCACTGGGTGCTAGTAAAAGGGCATTTAAGATCACATAGCAATTTCTGCAAGCCACCGATTAAAGAACATTTTATGTGATCCACACTAAAGGAAGACCTGATATGCCTCAATCAGAAAACTTGGTCACAAAAAAAGAAGAATTGCAACCAAGCAGATTAACTTTAATTTTGTCAGGAAAGCCCCCTCATTTGTATTCCAGGAGAAATAAATGACGTATAGAATTCAATGCCTATCCTAGCAATATGCATTCCTGAGTTCATAACTCCGAGATTAGTTGGCAGTTTCCAAAAAAGAAATTGAGGTCAGTCATGTTATTATTTCGAAGACCTACAAAAATAACAGGTGACTCTTAGCCACCACTTGATCAAGTAAAAGGAACCCAACAAGACAACAGCAGAGACTCCAATATGCATTTTCACTTTAAGTATCTTTAAGACTTCTTAGCCACCAACCATTTAATGGCTAACAAAGAGGTCTCACAAGTCACAAGCTTGACGGAAATTAAAAAAAAAAAGAGAGGAACTCATCATAGTGTAACTTACAGTTTCTGCCTGAGCTTGCATTGCCTTATATTCTGCAGCCTTTGCAGCCAATTCTGCCTGTCTCGTTGCTTCTTGTGTCTTTATAGATTCAAAGACCTACACAGACAACAAGCACCACTATTAGCACATCCATTAACTGAAGAACCATTCAAATGCACATTCTACATCAATGAATAACCAAAAAATCCTGTCAAAAGTCATTTCGAGCACGCAAATTTCACAACAGCAAAATGAATCCAAAGGCCTGGAAATGGAAAACTAAGAACAATTCAATTCACTCAAGCAATTCCGGAAAACTAACTTAAACTCTAATTTTTTTATACCAATGCAAAAAAAATAGACTTTAAAATAATTGAAATTCTCTATCCACTCATCTCCATAACTAGAAATAACAACATAAACTTCAAAGCTAAAATCAAAACTCCACAAAAGCAATCTCAAAACCCAACAAAAATATCTAAAAAAAATCCTCCCACTTAAAAACCCACCAAAAAAACACCCAATAAACAATAAACAAAATCTAATTTCAAAAACCCAGCAAAAACACCACAAACCCATTTTCACAAATTTCCCATAAAACCCACCACCAAAAAAAAAGCCATACTTAAAACAACCTCAGAACCCCACAAAAAACTACTTTCTTTGAAATAAAGTTTCCACCTTTTTAGCATGGGAAGAAGAGGCAATCTCCTTCAGAGCCTTAGCACCTCTCTCTAAAGCCTCAGGATCAAAACCAGACGACGTTGTTCGTGGGTTATCATTCCTAGGAGCTCTAGGACCAGACTCACCACTACCCGCGACCGTTGATGGAGGCAGAGCGGACGGCTGAGATTGGTCAGAAAGAGAAGAAGTTTGAGGAGGGGAAGGAGAAGGATTTGAGGAAGAAAAAGGAGAGAAATTAAAAGGGCCATCAGCAAAAGACACAAGATTTGATTGAGAAAAAGAAAAGGAGGCTGCTAGTGCTGAGATTAGCCCTCCAATTTCGCTTGTTCTTCCCATTTCCTTTTTTGTAAAAAGAAAAGACAGTGTGGAGAGGACCCCTGGGTTTAGGGTTCTTCTGGTGTTGTTATGTCTTGAAGAGCAAGACAGTCGCCATGGAAATTGGAAAGAGAGATGGAGAAGGTTTTAGTAGGGTTTTGGTTTCGGGTCGGGTCGGGTCTTTACTATATGATTATTTATTTATTTTTGTTTTAATGGTTTAGGTATTTAATTTCTATATTTTGATCAAGTTTTTGGGAAGATGCTTAAGTAAGTGTATTTACAAGGAAAACAAAATTAGTTCTTGTTATTTTCTTAAATCAAAATTAATATATTAAAAACTAGAATTAATTTTATTTTTCAAGTAAATTATTTATATTAAATTACATTTATAAAGTCTTAAGATTTAAACTATAAATAATAAATAAATTACGCTCATGAATGATTAATTTGTCGGTCTAGCTCTCGAGACTTAACTTAATTTAAATTATGGATTATTAGGTTATTTTATGTATCATTAAGTTAATAAAATCTAATTATTTTTTTTAAAATAGTTTTTTTTTAAATTTTATAAAATTAATTAGAGTAACTGTTAATATTATTTAAATTGAAACATTTAAAATAATTCAAAAGTGAAACTCAATTTAAATTAAATTTTAAATTGTTAAATTAACAAATTGACAATAATATGAAGTAGGGTTTAATAACTGTACTATTTAATGCTATTTCTTTTTTAAAAATATATTCTTATGTTTTTTTTTTAAGAAAAACGAAAAAATTATTTTTTTTATTTTTTTCATTTTATAAAGCCTACACATGCTATCTTCTTAGTTTTTACATGAGAGTTTAAAAAATATAATAAAAATTAATTTTAAAATTTTAAAATATATTAAAATAATATTTGTTAAATTTAATTTTTATATTAATAAATCAAAACATTAAAAAAATTTTAAAAAAATTAATTTAAAAAAATATTCAAATTTTAATTAAAAAAACAGATTTAAGCTGCAATCAGGTCTCGGAAATGGCGAAGCCAACGCGAGGCAGGTCCTTCATCGCGGTCAGGCTCCGGTTCCAGGTCCTCCACCATTTTTTTATGGTGGGGAAGGACTATGATTAGTTATTAAGTGTTTTTCTTTTCTTTTCTTTTGATTAATTATGAACTTGTAATTCTGTAGTTTGATTGCTCAAGAAAGCATTTGAAGGATGTTAAAGCACAATTGATCATCGATAAAGCATATACCATTAAGCCTGAGCATAATAGATTAATTAAAGGGGTTGTTAGTGATGTAAAACTTCTGCATTTTTAGATTAATGGGTATTTTGTATCAATATCTCGTAAGTTCTTGTTCTCCAATGAATTAAAAAAAGAAGCTATATGTTGGAGTCTGCACGCTGTGGAGGAACTGTTTGTCCGTGGTTGGTTGATTCCAGTTTTATACTTCATGTCAGCTTGACTCTATTCTCTTTGATTGTGACTGTGGTAAGAATTGTTTTCTAGTATTTATTCTGATATGTAGTCTGGAAGATTCTCCTTGTATTCTGATACTTTTCAAGCCCCTTTTGTATCTTAATTTCTGAAGTTTGTTTAATGAAATCAGCACTTCATGAGCTAATGTGTAAAGTTTTACATGCATGCTTTCAAGCCTCTGTTTTTTTTTTTTTCCTTTTTTTTCCATGCTGTGGCGTTCTAACTATGAAGGAGCTTGAGCTGATGTTAGAGCACTAGGATTATTACAGTATTACTCTGCTCATTGCTTTTCTATTTATCAAGGGTTGGAAATTAATGCTTACTTTCTGCATTTTTCTGCCTCCTGATGGGTAAAATCGTTTAGGGAATTCTTACAGTTATGTTAACCAACGATCATAGATAGTGAAACTAATGTTTCATTCATTCATGCAGGTAACTCTGTAAGTTTATAAAAGCTTTTGTGCTGTGTAATTGGTAAAATGTGTGCTTTCAAGGTGCTATAACATGTTGCACTTGAGCAGGTTAATCTACCAAAAGGATTTGGGTACGTTGAGTTTAGGACTAGAGCAGATGCTGAAAAGGCTCTGCTATACATGGTACTAAATGCAGCTGTGACAAGAAAAATGTTATATGACTGTGAATGATGCTGTAAATTGCCTCCATGCAGGCCCAGATTGATGGCAATGTTGTTCGGGCAATGTTCACTCTATCTTCTACCATATCATGAATTAATGTCTGTGTTCATGATTAATTGCTGTTGATGTCAGCTTCTCATCATCGGAAAAGTCTGGCTTCGCCTCAAAGATCTCCTGTTGGTTGAAGGGGTGGATCTCCTAGACGTCAGCTGGATCCTCCATGTAGACGTGCAGATTCTCCTGGTTCACGCCGAGCAGACTCCATTTCGTCGTGGTGAGACACCTCCAAGGCAGAGACCTGCATCACCAGCCAGAGGTCGATCTCCATCCTCTCCTCCATGGCGATATAGGTCGCCATTAAGGCTGGCACTTGACTATCTATTACATATTTTCTCCTTTAATATCGTCAGTAATTTTGAAGTTAATAATACATTATCATCTCTCCCTAGGACCTCACCTCGAAGGATGCGTGGTAGTCATGTTCGTAAACGTTTCTCCTGCTCCAAGGCGACAGTAATTATACCTTTTAAACTATTATAGTCTAAAACCTGAAATCCCTCAAAGCCACTGTTCCACTTTTCTTTGTTGTAATAAATACAGTTTCTGATATTCTTTGGATTCTAACTTATTGGCAATTCTTTTCCTTTTACCTCAGCTCACCACCCAGACGAGCTCCTAGTCCTCTAAGAAGGTCTCCACTTCGTAGATGCAGCCGCTCTCCAATTCATTGGCCTGCTTGTTCTCGCTCAAGTTCACGAACTTTGATTGCTTTGGAAGATTTGATTGTATAACAAAATATGATTGAACCTTCTGTTGTAAAAAAAATATCTGAACTCAGAATACTTTTGTTACATTCTTTGGTGGTGTTGATTGACTCCGTTTTTCATCATCTTTGGTGGTGATTCTTCAATTAGCTATATATTATGTAGTTTTGATGTCAATCCATTATATACAATGCATGGTTCTTATGATTAATAAGCTCAATTTCAAGGGCATTTTACGATGCATGGATCATTCTTAAAAAATGCACTGATTTTCAGCTCTCTCTCTCTCTCTGTAAGATCTCTCCCTGAGACTTGAGAGGAAGAAGCGGTAGCAACAGTAGCAGCAGCGGTGCATAAGCCATAGGTAATGTTTACTTCCCTGATCTCTACCTCCCCCCCTTTCCCTCCCACCTTCTCCCCTGCCCTCCCTGACTCGTCAGTTGTGAATGATAAACTAGTGAAGATTTTATCCAGTTCTTGATACTTTTGCTCAGGGCTTGTCTCTCCTGTGTTTTATGGAGGCTGTGTATTCAATATTCAAGTATAGCCTCTTCCTCCATGGAAATTCTTTTCCCCCATGCTCATTTTTTCCCGCTAAGATGATTGATTCGAG
>Ga0307517_10007106_pt1 | contig 16420 bp, 10 predicted proteins | sample 23_EM_MG_FD_194515 | JGI IMG/M metagenome (GOLD analysis project Ga0307517, IMG submission 194515) | Populus trichocarpa ectomycorrhiza microbial communities from riparian zone in the Pacific Northwest, United States - 23_EM | ecosystem: Host-associated > Plants > Roots > Unclassified | place... | reverse complement strand
CTATCATTAATGATTGTGGTACTTATTTTTGCAATCGTTTAATGGAAGCATTACCCCACAAATACTATGTGACTCATCGAACTTCTATAGCCTACCATCCTTAAAGGAATGGCCAAGCTAAAATTTCAAATCGAGAAATCAAGTCCATTTTAGAGAAGATAGTGCAACCTAACTGGCGAGATTGGAGTCTTCAACTTGGTGATGCACTTTGGGCTTATCGAATTTCTTAAAAATCACCTATAGGAATGTCACTTTATAGGATGATTTACGGGAAAGCATATCATCTACCGGTAGAGCTTGAACATAAACCTTTTTGGGCCATTAAACAATGTTACATGGACAATAATGCTACTGGGATTGCAAGGGAGTTGCAATTGCAAGAGTTGAAAGAGATACAAAATGATGCTTATGAGAATGCAAGGTTTTACAAAGAAAAGACCAAGAGTCTTCATGACTAAATGATTACAAGAAAGGAGTTTCATGTTGGAGACAAAGTCCTTCTTTATCATTCACGTTTGAAACTTTTTCCTGGAAAGTTGCGCTCTCATTGAATTAGACCCTTTGTTGTTTCTAATATTTTTCCTTATAGTGCAGTTGAAATTGCAAGTTTAGAAACAAACAAAGTACTCAAGGTCAATGGACTTCAATTGAAAACTTTCTATGAAGGTTGGACGATAGAACTCACCGCTTCAGTGGAGTTAGCTGAACCAATCTATGAACTTGTGATGTGTCGAGCCAATGACATAAAACAAAAGCGCTTATTGGGAGGCAACCCAACAAAAAAAATTCAGATTTGCTTTCTTTTTCCCTTATCTTTTATTTTTCTCTTTTTACTTTATTTTTATCATTCTCCTATATTCCTTTTTATTTATTTCAACATTGAGGACAATGTTGTGTTTAAAGTGTGGGGGTATTAAGAGAATTTTGGTTTTCGTTGTTGTTTTTTTTTAAAAAAAGTCTAAGTTTTATCTTTTGAACTCTCATTGGTTTATGAGAATATGAGTATCATGTATGGGAATTAGTTAAGAGAGATGAAAATATAAATCAAATGAATGAGTGTGCATGCAAGTTTTAAAGTTGAATTAGTCTAGGGATTGACTTTGAAAATATGACATGTTAATTTTATAGTGCTGTACCAATGCAAGCTTTTAAGCCTTCAACATTATATTCTTGGATTGTGCATTTTTTTTCAATGATATGTATCTCTAGAACTTGCTTCATATCTTGTTGAGATTACATTAACATTACATGTGTACATGAAGATGATAAAGGCATAAGAAATTTTAACCACTTGAGCCAAAAAGCCAACCTAAAGCATATTATCCTTAGTGAGCCCCTTTTGAGCTTTTTTATCTTTTCTTTGCTTTACCCATATGTAAGCCTTAACTTTTTATATGTTTTTCTTTTCCCCTGGCCAAGGATTAGTAGAGCATATACTTGTTGATATTTCATAGGATTATGGTTGGAAATAATGAAAAAGAAAGAAAGAAAAAAAAAAGTGGTGCGAGATGAAAAGAATGGGCAAAGTTGCAAAAAAAAAAAAAGAAAAGAAAAGAAAAGGAAGAAGAGAAAAGAAAAGCGTTCCATTTTGTTCTAAATTTTTTTTGTTGATGGAGCTTGAAATCAAAAGAAGTTAAGTATTGGTGCTTAAAGATGGAAAATTTATGTGCTTTGATGAGATATCTTGTTTCAAAAAATTATTTTTTGAATGCTTTACTTCCTTTGGTTTTAGCTGTTTCTTTTTCTTTCTTTTACCTCACCTTAACCTTAGCCCCATTACAACAAAAAATTATGACCTTTTGATTCATGCATTGTGTGTAATATTTTAGTAATGGAGATGAGATTGAAGAGAAAGCTTACGGTGGAACATATTCATTTATTAAATTTGAGAGATCTAAACACATAAGCCCTAAACACATGAATGTTGGAGTATATATTAATGACAGGACCTATCACTTTGGCATGACATAGATTTCATTTAAATCCTAACGATTAATTGAGTTTTGAAGTTTGCATGTAAATAAATTCATGAAAATTTGTGTTATTTATCCTTTTTTTTTTATTGTATTCTTGTTTATAATGCTTGTACTCTTTGACATTGATGAGAGATTAATAGATTAGTCATAGTTATTTTACTTATTTAAATTTGGTTTGATTTCATCTATCCTTTCTCGAGGACGAGCAAGAGCTGAGTATGGGGGTATTTGATGCAACCATATTATTTGATAATTTTAACCACATTTACTTAGTATTTTGCCTATGTTTTATATATAAAATGCATTGATATTCTTTGTTTTTATGTTTTATGTTTTAGTTTATATGATGAATATATTTGTTTTCCTATGTCTTATGATTATTTATTTTAATTGCTAGAGCAGACTCTAAGTTATTTATTTTGAACAATCTATTGCTAAGTTTGATATCAAAACCAGAGTTGTGGTATATAATCTTGTGAAGCAACTTAGTTTAATAATTATGGTAGATCTACGTTATTAATCTTAGGAGAACATTCAAACAAATCAAACATGAACTGCGGATAGTTATGTTAAGAAAAGATAAAGATTCAGAATATAAATTGATGTTTCGTTTCAATGATCGATTCTGATTTCCGTAAGTGGACGTCTACTTGAAACCAAGATTTGTTCTCTTAATAGTTTTCTTATTTATTTAATTTATCTTGGTTGTTTGATTCTACTATAGCCTAGATAACCTCAATCCCACCCTAATTGCATATCATATAACATAAAAATCTGAACTAAACCTTCCTTGTGGGATCGACCCCTTACTTGCTCTATACTATCTTGTTTATTTAAGCTAAGGTGATTAATTTGTGTGACCGCGACATCACAACATTTATATCAATATTTATACTCACAGTTTGTCAGTATGAAACTTGCCAATGTGATCACAAATGGAAATAACCCGTTAGAAAAACTCTCGTCAGTGATTTATGGTCTGTCGGTAATAAATTTACAGATGAATTTACTAACGGACAAAGCATGCCAAAAAAAAACTTTACCTGCTTTATTTTGTCAGTACTTTCATCACTATATATAACATATCACCGACAAAAAAACTGTATGTCATTCCATCAGTGATGTTTTTCGTCCATCAGTGAATTTGACATGTAACCATCAAACAAACCGTTTGTTATTCCATTGGTGATTAAGTTGTGATATTGGTATTTGTAGTAATTCTTTTTCAACTCTCAATAGTCCGTTGATAACTACATTAGTAATAATTTTAAAACATATATATTATTTTAAAAATCTATTAAACAAAAATAGAAAACAATTAAAAATAAATAAAATAATATAAAATTCAAATATTTATTACAAATTTAAATATTTATAAGTTTAAATACAATTAATCTAGAATAGAGGCGCTAGAGGGTCTTTGTCTGGACCATGAAGCTATATAAGAGGGAGCACATGTACCATCCATTTGTGATCTCATCTCCATTACTATTTGACAGAGGTCAGTCATCTCAGCACTGAGTCGTTCATAATCAGTAAGAAAATGGGTCGTCCGATCTTTAACTCGCTGGTCTAAAATTGCCTCGAACTTTGGAGTTTGAATGCTCAAATCCAACGATTAAAATATTATGGGTCGTTTGCAAGAACTCACTCATAGTGTTAGAAAGACCGTGCACTCGATTTCTATCGGGTTTATTGGACAATTCTGCCTCCAATCACAAATCTAGATCGAGATCCAGATGGGTTGAAAGATCATCACCATATCATGGACAAAACAAAGTCAGCAAATTCAAAACAATAATAACTTGTAATCAATTCGTACGTGCGTTTACACAAAAAGCTCAATCGAGCTTGGTTAACGTCCATGAATCGTAACTTGGAAGACAAAATTATTGTTAGTTAAATATATTTATAAAAAACAACAAATAAAAAATTAGATGTAATTAAAAAGAATCTTACCATCTGCTTCGCATGCAAAACAAACAGAATGGAGTTGTCGGTGTGCATTGTAAAAAAACCATGAACACACTGGTTTTGGTTCTCCGTACCAGAGTGTGATTGTTGCACGAAATGATCAGATATCATATGTTGAACATATTCCGCTCACATGGCCACTAAGGTGTACGGAGGTCTGAAATCTTTTCAAACCGCCACCTTCTTCCAGTCTGGAAGCTCTTTTTCTTTCACATATTTTTTGGCTTTCTTTTGTGTCTCATACCAAAAATCACGCAACCTATATGGTATAAATGAATTATTTGTTAGTATATAAATAATAAAATTGAATAAAAGGATTAAAATTTTTTTATTTTGATTTCAATCGTATCTAGTTGCAGCGTGATTCTCTCAAGCCCTCCTTACAATAGCGTGGTCAACTCTATCCCATTCAAATTTTTCCCTGTAGTTAAAATTTATACAAGAAAAATTTCATTAATAAGTTAATAAACTAACTAAATTAACATAATAAAAAGTATTTAAGTTAATACTAACCTTAAACCTTCTAAGCCATGAATCAATCATAGGTTTCCATTCAGGATATTTGGAATCCTGACTCCATTAGAACAATTAAATTTTCATCAATGATTTCATCATCGATTTTATGGTTATGGCAGCCTCAATGTTTGTAAACATGAGATTCCATTTATTAATTGAAATTACTTTTTCATAAATTATTAACATGTCAATGTGAATGGAAAATAAACTTACATTGAAAGGTTGTTTTTCTACTAAGCCTGGTACTTCCAGGTAAATAGATTATATTGTGAAGGGACCTCCCTCAATGTGGCGACATCACACTCGACAAGCCCGCGTCGTGAGTTGATGCATATGTCTCAGGTGCATGTTCTTGGTCGGCAACTAATGATTCATGATCGCAAAAGTAATGCTAGAAGAACTAGTAGCAATCTTGTACATATAACATGCTATTGACTTTTTCCTAGGTATCTACACATATTAAAGGATTAAGGTACCGTAAACATTCCTATTTAAAAAACATTTGACAACACCTCACCAATACAGGAGACCACCAAAAACTTTTAAACTTGCAAATACACAACAATTTAAATTGAATTGCTACAAACCAGTTGATTTTATTTCAATCTATGTTAATTGAATAATTTCAATTATGTTAATTTAACCTAATTTTCAATTAACTTTACTACGACCATTTGCGAAATGATCATAAGAGGTTAATATAAACACATTAAAGTATCTATAGTATGAATATTTCACATTAAAAACTTTTCATTTATCCTAACTATTATCTTAGCTATTTTTAATTTTTATTTATTTATGATGGCTACTATTTTGTTTATTTTTTATTTTTAAATAATTTTTATTTTTCATGAAATTAAAAATTATTCATTAACACTAACAAATCAATTAGCTAACTATATTAATACGAGAAAAATAAAAAAAATAAAAAAAATCCAACAATCTATATACAATTTGCTAACCAGACATAATGTCATCGTATTCTAACACCAAGTGATGTGCATCATGGGGATTATAATCCATCTCGTAAAGCTGAACCTAATCTACAAGAAGATTCAGATGGCCCAATAACAAGAGCGAGAGCGAAACAACTGCAAAGGGCCTTGACGAGTCAAATTGGAATGATTGAAGCTGCTTCGGAGTTAAAAGCTAGCAATATGTTCGGAATTGGTTCAAAGGTTCTTATTTACCTACAATTGAAACTTGGACATGGGAAAAGCCCTTAATGGTTCTTTTGATGTTGGGCTACTTGAGTTTGGATTGATAATGCAAATAAGTGAAGAAATTGATGTTGTTTACTGTCAGAATAGTAGATGAATTTGAACCTGATTTTGAAGTCATCCATTGCATGTGAAGACAAGACTAATCTAGATGGATTTCAAGTTCAGAACGTGATCTTTCTAGATTGTCCAACCATGATTGCATTGAACTTTTGTGCAAGAAGTTATAGCCGTTTTAAATTTGGTCTGTTTATGTTTCAATTAAGGTCAGAAAACGTGTGCTAGTTAAATTTGTTTAGTTACTTTGTCAAAGTCTAATTTTTGAGCTTGACTTCTGTCATATTGAATTTTCTTAACTATGGAGGGATGTTCCAATTATAATTATAATATCAGAATATGTAATAAACACTTTTGGCCAAGATTTGAAACTTAATTCAGAGAATTAAGAATTGTTCTTCCAAATTGATTTTTGTGAAGAACCCTACTTGACTTGTCACTCTTCAATCACAAAGAGTGTGGCGTCGAAATCCTAGATTGATCTTTGTGGCATCTAGATCGACTTATCAAAGTATCATTCTAGTCTATCCTCCATCTTATTTACCTTAAAATCATTATAATCCATCCTAAACACCAAAAGAAAGACAACCAACCATACCCATCCTTCATCCATTTTTCATCAGATTCATTGTTGCCGATTTTCGAATCATTTCACAGCACATCACCAAGTCATGCAATTCTTCCCTGATAGTAGTGGCGGTGCAATATCCCTTTCAACTCTACTAACAAAGAAGTCATTTATGTTCTTTTCTGTACTTATGACCCGTTAGTAAAAACCATCTGTGGCAATAAAAAAAAAGATGTTTTATTGTCATTTGTTAACGTGAAGACCTTATTATTTTCCATACAATATGGACATGCTAGTTTTCCATGCGTACTGTAACAACCCGGCTTTTTCAAGGCCAAAATTGATGAAGATTTTTTTTTAAATTGTCAGGTTCTGGATTTTTTCACCATATCATTCTGCGGATTTATAATGGCATTTCAATCATTAACGAGGCTCAATCCACGTAGGATAACGTAAATCAACATTCCCATAAAATGGATTCTCAATACAAATGCCCATAATATTATATTTTAATACTCATAGGTTTACATTATATCATATTGACATACTCATAAATTCACATTCATGTTCTAGTCTTGTTATCATCACAAGTTTATACAAGAGTGCCGAACGACAAGTTACACAACTAGTACTTTTGTTATCCTGACCTCATATAATTTCATAATATAACATCCTCATAAGAAGAATACCACATGCGTATATTCATACATGTCATATCTAAATGTTCGCACATACACATCCGTGTCCCATTTCAATTTTTCATTACAAGTCTTTACAAAGGGGTCGGACGACTAATTGAGCGATTACCATGTTTGTTCATATAGAACTCATATCACCCGTAACATGTGAATATATATTATTTTCAAAATGTGTGAGCCGTGAAACAGATTTCCTTACGCATCATGTTGGTATGATGTCCTTGTTATAGCACAAGGTAATTTCAAGCATAATAAGCAATTAAAGAAAACATAATAAAATAATATTAACGTTACATTTTATTCATAGACCAAAAGAGCATAATTATTTCATTTCTCCTTACTTATGTGAATACCACCCTTAATAATTCGTTAATTACCAAGGCTAATTACAATACTCAAATCCGATCATCCATCTCGAATACCGTTAACCAAACTAACGTTATTATCGGTTTAAAGCATAACAATCACAGTTCTTTCATATACTTGATATATACAAAACATAGTACACATGAACACATCAATTCTTGAAACTAACATCCCGATCATCCCCTTAGGATGCCATTAGCCGAAGCTAGGGGTGAGCAAAAAAATTGAAAAACCGATTTAACCGAGAAAACCAAAAAAAAAATAACCGAAAAAACCGAACCGTGAAAAAAACCGATTAAACCGATTAGAATATTTAGAAAAATATCTGATTCAATTAGGTTTCCAGTTTTGTAATGCTTAAACGGAACAACCCGAATCGAACCGAACCAGTTTGGTTTAGAAATAAAAAAAGCTTTCTAATAGATAAACCGGTATAACTCATGTCTCATTAAACCTAGCAGACTAAGTTAGCACAACTGCCCCCTCCCTTTAAAAGTTTAGAGACACAGAATAGACAGTCTTTCTTCTCGTCCTCACTCCTCATTCCTCAATCCACGCACACTCCACACCCAATTCTAAGATCTTCAACAGACTCATCAGACAGAGTCACAGACTCATCACTCGTGTCCAGGAAACCCTTCTATGGTAGTGAACTAGATCTAGCAGGAAAACCTTACAGTGCTAGACATCTCCAGATCTAGCATCCCAGCAACACCCTTAAGCAGCCAAGCTTCAACAGTAATCCATCTAAGCACCCTTCTTCAGTTCTTTGCAGTAAGATTTCTCTCTTTGTTATTTGTTTCTTTGACATATGTTTTTTATTTCTCAATGTTTCTAAATTCTATTAAATCGTCATATGCTATAGCAGTAGAGAGTGATTTCTTCTCTGACAATATGATTTTAACAGTAGAGAGTTAACAATAGAGATTTTAATCTGTTAAATCAAAAGAAATCCTCACAGAATGTCCGCAGAACTAGGCCAAGGTTTACATAAAACTCTTCTCTTTGGTGCTGCTCCTTATCATATGCACCTGACGAAGTATTAACTTGCAGTGGAGGGGACATAAAAGAGTTAGTATTGGTGGGTTTATTAGTTGTTGTTGTTGCGGTGGTGGTATATAATGAGAGGGTAAAGTTTGGGTTTAGTACAATATTGGTTTCTCTCTATCTTTGAAGGATTTGGGATTGATAAGGAGAGAAGGGGAGAGGTTTGGTAAAAGAAAAGACATGAACTTTGGATGATTAATAGGGGTTTCTTGATTCTTTCTAGCTTTTCATGGAATGTATGAGAAATGATTATGTATCTTGTCTTTGTGAATTTTGTGTTGTGGGGAGAGAAGAAACAAAATGAGCTCTCTTTGATTTTGAGTGGTTTTAAACACGGCCATGAAAGGTCAATTGAACCTTCAACTAAATAAAAGAGGGGATAATCTTTACTATCTACTTGTAACCAAATTATATTTGAAATTGAATTGTATTATTTGAATTTTGTTTTGCTTTTAATTTATAAATTAATTTTTTGTTATAGTTTTTTTAATGTAAATGATAAGATGAAGACAGTAGGCAACATTAAATTGCATGACATGGAAAACAGGATAAGGAGCAGCACCAAAGAGATGAGTTAACAGTATCCTATTTCTTTCATGATTTCTATTGCTTCTTCATTATTTTCTTGTTTTTGACACGATCAAATTGTTGATGTCTTATCCCAAGTGCAGGAGTGTCGAAGTAATAAATAACCCGGCAAGACGGAGGTCGAACTATAGGGAGGTTAACTATATAAATTACAAATATAATATATATTAAAAAAAATAAAACAAAGAGTTGAAGAGAACTTTGAGATGTGATATTGATGTAAGGATTAAACAAGGATAAAACAAATGTCAAGGTTAGAGGATCCACTAACAGTATTAGAAATAAGTAAAGTATAAACTCATTATAAATTATTAACATGATCATATTAATTATCTTATTTTTGTAACACCATACTTATAAACATCATCAGGCATTCATGTTGCTAACTTATGTTAACAACAAATCAAGTTCTTCTCATAACAACGATGTCGGCCGAAGACGATGAAGGATCAAGCATTTGAAGTACCAAGTGTTATACAACACAAATCTAGATTAACCATTTAACAAGTAAGGTATTATGAATTGGTAAAATAAAAAGATAAGACATGTTAATGGCAAGTGTTCTTAGATATAAGCATTAAAGTCCATATTGAGTTTATATTATACTTATTATAACACCATTAGTGAAACCTTTTCACATTGACATAATAAACTTAGCTAAAAATTATGAAGAAGAGAAACATGAATAAACAAGATATGAACATGATTATGATATAAGTTAACTAAGTATAATAAAGGAAATGAAAAGCATAAACAAGAGATTAAAGAAAATATAACATGAAATAGAACTTGAACATTACAAAAAGAGAGAGCAAGCAAGAAAATGATCTTCATCTGAAAACCAAGATGCCTAAATATATGGCAAATGCCTTCTTTTATAGGCCAAAAAGAATTATTCATTTGGTAATTAACTATTGAATTAGTGGCCAACTAATGACTTAGTGGACTTGGTGGTTTAGGTATGGATTTGTTTTCTGGACGAAATGACATTGTCACAATCAGAATTTGGCAAAGTGGTCTCCCTGAAAATTATAGGAATCTGTATCAGCTTTCCACCAAAAGAAGAATGAGCTCATTTAGACTTCTAAAACCTGAGATATAGACTGAACACTGAATAGTGTCTGGGCTACAAGACAAATTCGGACTTCTCTTTTGATACTAAGATTTGGACTCCAAAACGACCGAATTGAGTCTTGAACTCTTCATGAATGTTTTAGGCCTGTGTCTTAGCATTCTAGCCATATAAACCAGACTGAAATCCAAGATCCAGCATCTCTTTTCTAAGCTTAGTCCTTTCTTTGTCCTTTCACTTTCAATAGTTACTCACATCAATCAATCCTTTGAATTGTAAGATACGCCTGCATTTAAAATGAGCATTTACCATAAATTAAAGCTATCTTATATTATCAGACTTATTATATAAAACATGCTTAAGTTATGGAATTTAATGATACTTTAAGTGCAATATGATGATATAAAGCCTTAATGAGAATGCACTTTTAAGTACTAATCAGTTATCCTATTTATTTTTCGAAGTGAGGTTTGTGCAGTCTAAATTTCAGACTTTCCAGTTTGGTTTTTGAGTTTGTAGGCTGAATAGTTTATTTCTTGTAGGCTGAATGTTTCTAATTGAGTATGTAGGCTGAATAGTTTATTTGAATGTTTCTAATTGAGTCTGTAGGCTGAATGCTTCAACAAGCATAAATTTTAACATGTTTTCATTTGGTAATTACAGATGGAAAACCTTCAAAATCAAAATGCTTCATCCACTGGCACTACCCCAACATCAACCAATGCCCCAGCTTCAAACTCTAACCCAACATCAACTACTGCAGGATCCGCCACGGATAATAAAGGTAAACAACTTCAAGTCCTTACATCAAGGAAAAAAATGTTGATGATAAAAAAAAGTCACAAATTTGGGATCATTTTACAAAACTTGATGGTGATCCTACAACCCCTAGAGCTTAATGTAATTATTGTGGAAATGATTATGCATGTCATACTATTATTAATGGGACAAGTAATATGTGGAGTCATTTAAAAGTATGCAAAAAGTTTCCTTGTGTGGTTGACAAGAAGCAAAAAAAATTGGTATTAGAACCTAATAAAGCAGAGGGTGAATCAGGAGATCGATGTGTGGGAACTTTTAAGGCAATAGGTTATGATTATGATGAATGTAGACAAGCATTAGTAAAAATGGTTATAATTGATGAGTTGCCTTTTAATTTTGTGGAGGGTAAGGGATTTAGAATATTTTCTAGGACCGTGCAACCTAGATTTGACATTCCTTCTCGTTTCACTGTTATGAGAGATTGTTTGAAATTTTATGTTGAAGAGAAGGAGAGATTAAAGAGAGCTCTTAAGGGTCAACGATTATGCTTAACAATAGATACATGGACATCAATCCAAAACATTAACTATATGTCCTTAACGACTCATTGGATTGATAATGAGTGGAATTTGCATAAAAGAATTCTTAATTTTTGTCAAGTTTCCAATCATATGGGTGATACAATTGGTCAAGTTATTGAGAATTGTTTGTTAGATTGGGGGATTGATAAACTTTTAACTGTTACAGTAGACAATGCAAGCTCTAATAGTGTTACCATTTCATATTTAAAGAATGTGATGAAAGATTGGCCAACTAATATATTGTCAAATGAGCATTTGCATGTTAGATGTTATGCACAAATTGTAAACCTCATTGTGTGTGATCGCTTGAAAGAGATTAATGTTTCGGTTGTTAAGATTTGAAATGCAATTAGGTTTGTGAGATCTTCACCTTCTAGGCAACTTGCATTTAAGAAGTGTGTAGAAAATTTGCATATAGAGTGTAAAAAATCATTGTGTTTGGATATTGCAACTCGATAGAATTCAACTTATCTTATGTTAGAAGCTGTTGAAAAGTTTGAAAAGGTGTTTGTGAGGTTAGGTGAAAGTGAACCTAGGTATATGGGTTACTTTTTGGAGTTTGATTCAAAGGGGAATAAAAAAAACATAGGGCCACCTTATTTGGAGGATTGGGAAAATGCTAGAACTTTGCTGAAGTTTTTAAAGATCTTTTACATGGTTACATTGAGATTTTCTAGCTCATTGCATGCCACATCAAATTTTTTCTTCAATGAATTGATTTACATGCATACAAACTTGTTGCAATTGTGTAAAAGTAGAGATAATCTTTTAAGTGGAATGGCGATGAACATGATGTTAAAGTTTGAGAAGTATTGGGGTTGTGAAGCAAATCAAAAAAATTTATTGTATGTGGCTAATGTTTTGGATCCACGTCTCAAGTTGAAATATGTGAAATTTTGTTTTGGTGAGTTGTATGATTATGACAAAGCACAATTGCTAACAAAGAAGGTGAAAGATAATTTGGTGAGCTTGTATGATTTTATTTGAAAACCGATGAAGTGGTGGATGATAATAGGCATAAACAAGATGTTAATGATGCTATTTATGACATGGAGGTAGATGTCAACACTTTAGCTCGATTCAAAAGGCACTTATAGGAGAAAGATAGTGTGGAAAATAGAAATGAGGTTGAGAGGTATTTGGTTGATGGTTGTGAGGATCCTAATGATGATAAATTAGATATTTTGGGTTGGTGGAAGATTAATGCTTCAAAATATAAGATATTTTCAAAAGTTGCACAACAAGTTCTGGCTATTCCTATATCCACAGTGGCATCCGAATCAGCCTTTAGCACAGGCGGTCGTATACTCGACTAATTTCAAAGTTCTCTATCTCCAGCAACAGTTCAAGTACTTATTTGTTGTCAAAATTGGTTGCATCATAGACCAATTCCAACTGATAATAGAACCTTGATGAATGATTTTAAAACCTACAAAACCTTGAATCAAGTAATTTTTCTTATAAGCTTACACCTTATATTTTATGATTTATTAATTAACGCATTTTTATTCTAACATGTTTAATTTTTTATTTTGTAGAATTTGGTGGAAAGTTGCATCTAACAACGAATGATAATTAGTTCACAAATTAATGCATTTATTGAAAACGTATGGTATAAATATTAATTTTTATTTTTATATATTCTAATTTAATTTATCATATTATAATTCTAGATTTCGAATTTCAGGAATCAAAGTGCAATGTTCTTGATGTACTTTTTTATAGAGACGATGTGCAAATGAAGATTTATTTTTTTGGCTTGGAGTGTTTTATGATAATGTTATTTGTTTTTTTTTCTTTAAGCCCTTTGAAGGCAATGCTTTGTAATTTGAATTTTAACTAGTGGTGTATGTGTTATTTAAACTTTTCTGAAGCAGGAGACAAGAGTAAAGTATTAGGAAGGTAAAAAATATATTGAACACAAGATTGACACTAATAATTTAATATAAATGAATATTGCCAAAAAACTTAAAAAACACAAGATTGACAATAATAATTTAATACAAATGAATATTTAGTGGCAAAGAAATTGAATATACTTTGGAATCTTATAAGAAAATTAGACAATATTAACATCAATTACAAGCCCATCAGAAATTCATTAAAAACCCATCATAAAACCCATTAAAAGCCCATTACAAAGCAAAAAAAAGCCCAAAAAAGAACATAGGTTTTTTTTTTTGTTTTGGACATCAAAAACTGAACCGAAATTGTTCAGTTTGGACCGGTTTCGGTTTTTGTTTTTTTTCCAGTTTGGTTATTGTTTTAGGTAAAAACCGAACCGAACCGAAAATGATCACCCTTAACCGAAGCTAATTGTTTATGCATCCTGTCCATCCACGTAGGATGCCAATAGCTGAAGCTAATTACTTATCCATCCCAGTCATCCACTTAGCATGCCATTCACCGAAGCTAATCATTTGTTCATCCTAGTCATCCATTTAGGATGCCATTCGCCGAAGCTAATCATTTGTCATCCCAATCATCTACTTAGGATGCCATTAGCCGAAGCTAATCATTTATCAATCCCGGTGATGCGAACTCTAGCGGAATTGAATGGAATTCATGAACCTTAGATCTATCTAATCCAAATTTGCTAAAAATAGGATGCGCTTATCACAATGGAAGACCTACTCCAAGGCAACAAGACTATAAACTAACCCAATCACAACGCCTACACCTGGAGACGAGCAAAAAAGAGTATAAATTCACAACAAAGATTGATCAATTTTTTGAAGAGTTGAAAGTTCAATCAAGAACCAAGATTGACAACCAAAGGTCGGCAAAAATCAGAATATTATTAGCCAAAAAAAGTGTGCTGAAAATTATTCTCAAGAGTATTTATACCCTAAGCCAAAAACCCTAGTTTTCTTAATGGGTCACATATAAACCTAATTTAAATAATAATCAACCCAAGCTAAAACTAGCCCAAACTAATTAAAATAAATAAAATAAATAAGTCTGAAACCCAAACAAGTGTTTCCTCACAAAATAAAGAAAGTTTAATAGCCCAACTAATTTAATAAGACAAGTTCAGTTATTTTTGTATTTTATCTGGCAGCAGCAAAGCCCACCTTCAAATGGATGGTTCTCTCTCTTCTTAATGAATTAAAAGTCATGACATATACCGTTGGAAAGGTATGGAAGTATAGTTTCCATCCCAACTAGAATCACATCAAAATTAGACTTGTAGCTCCAGTTATGATAACAAAGGTAGCGAAAGGTCAAACTGACCAAATCTAGTCTTCTTCTCCCAATCCTTGTGTAATGGTCTTGGTTCCACCAACAAGCCCTTCTTGAACATGAATCAAATTAATCACGGCTTGCTCCTCATTATTTAATATCCTCTTGAAGTCCACCTTAGCCCATGTATCTTGAAGAAGTCCATTGAAAGCCTTTTTGAACCTCTTAGCTCTAAGCCTTGTAACTGGACCATCCAGAACCTCCAATGGATCCTTTGGTGCTTGGATCGCATTATCCCCTCTCTCCTCAAAAGGATTCGACCTCGAATCATCACCTATATCAAACAAATAAAGATCAGCAACATTGAATGTAGCATTTACACCATACTCACTTGGTAGATCTACTTTGTAGGCATTATCATTAATCCATTCTGTGATTTGAAAATGACCATCTCCTCGAGGCATCAACTTTGATCTCCTTTGCTCAGGGAACCTTTCCTTCCTCATATGCAACCAAACCCAATCACCTGGTTCAAACCTCACCAATTTTCATCCTTTATTAGCCTTGTATGCATATTGTTCATTCTTTTTCTCTATTTGTTGCCAAATGTTTGCATGTAAATCCTTCACCACTTGTGCCTTTTGAGTTCCATCAAGACTAACCCTTTTATCAACAGGTAAATGAATCAAATCTAATGGTGTCAAAGGATTAAAATCATATACAATCTCAAATGGTGAATAATTAGTAGTAGAATGCACACTACGATTATATGCACATTTTGTAACATCCCCATATCTGTGATTAAGGAACAATCTCATGTCAATTGATACACAGAGTAATTAAATTTGGATTAAGCAACAATCTCATGTTAACTGATACATAGAATAATTAAATTATATATATATATATATATATATATATATATATATCTGTGTGTGTGTGGGGGGGGGGGGGAAGAAATTAATATTAAATTTTATCGAAATTTTCACTAAAATTTTAGCAGAGTCTCCTCTATATCGGGAGGTCCCAAGTTATCAACATTTAACATGTTTACACTTCTAATATTTCATATCTCATAACTCAATCATGACCCAATCATCCTGGGTCTCAATCCCACAACATCATCGTCATCACAACCATAATATTTATAACATATATCAAACAACAAATATCATTATAGAGGAATAAATGAGATAAACATGTATACATGGACGCATTCATATGAAATTCATAGTTAAGATTATCTATTCAAGTCTAAACATTGGTTATACAAATTAAGTTATATAAAAGTTGTAATATTACAAAATACAAGGGAATACTCCCTAGAACCTAAAATTACAAAAAGTGAACATAAGTTAGGATCTACTCCTGTCGTGCATGCGATGGTCCTGAAACAAAATACATATTATTGAAACATGAATATCACAATAAATATAACAACACAAATATCCAACAATTTAAAAAGACAAACATGCATTCATATTTTATTCACTTCTCCCTTCTAGTTTTCATTGGAAACTCTTTCTCATTCAACTACTAAAAACTGCTTCCTCTTCCATTATCAACCTCCATTCAAGATTTCATAAGATCAACCATGATTATTTCCGCTTAACACATTACCGATACCAATTTCACTTGTATCATCATCACCCCGTAGGAGTCTATGCAAGCCAATACATGGCGATTGATTAGTACTTAAAAGTGTATTTTTATCAAGGTTTCATATCATCATTTTGCACTTGAAGTATTAATAACTCCTTAACTAGAGCATGTTTTATAATAATAGATCTGATAATATAAGATAGCTTTAAT
>Ga0307517_10007105_pt1 | contig 16420 bp, 16 predicted proteins | sample 23_EM_MG_FD_194515 | JGI IMG/M metagenome (GOLD analysis project Ga0307517, IMG submission 194515) | Populus trichocarpa ectomycorrhiza microbial communities from riparian zone in the Pacific Northwest, United States - 23_EM | ecosystem: Host-associated > Plants > Roots > Unclassified | place... | reverse complement strand
ACAACCAGATTTTAACTAACTAGAGTAAAGAAATGTTGTTTCCTATTAATAATATGTTGTCTACATATAATATTTGAAAATAACTTCAATCTCACTAACATTTTCATAAACACAACTTTCATTTATGTTTTTTTAAAAATCAAACTATTTGATTATCTCATTAAAATAGATATTCCAACTCCTCGAAACTTGCTTAAGTTCATAAATGAATTTTTATAGCTTGCGTATTTTATTGACAAATTCCTTGGATTTAAAAAACTTTCAAGTAGTGTCACATGCACTTTTTCTTGAAGATTCTCATTCAGAATTATGATTTTGACATCCATTTGTCAAATCTCATAATCATAGTATGTAGTTATAGCAAGCAAAATCTTTATGGATTTTAATACAATTGCGGGCAAAAAGGTTTCATCAAAATTAACTTATTTGTCTTTATTTGTAACATTTGACAACTAGTCTAACTTTGTGCATTTGTAGATTGTCTTTCATGTCAATCTTTCTCTTAAAGACTTATTAACATCCAATGGGTTTTATCCCTTTAAATGGATCAACTAAGGTCCATATCTGGTTGGTGTACATGGAATCCAATTTAGATTTCATGACCTCAAGCCATTTTCTTATAATCAATATCAGATATTAATTCCATGTAATTGGTAGGCTCAGTAAGTACGAGCAACTTGTCATTTTCATCTTTTATGATAAGTCCAAATCTCAATGGTGTATAACGTGTCTTACCGGATCTATAGAGTTCTTATATTTCTTAAGCTTTAGGCTGAACATCTAATGTTATAGCCTCGAACTCTTTTCAATAACAATTCTTTCTTTAGAAAGGTAGCATATTTTGAGATAAATATTTTTGCTCAATATGATGATATAAATAATATCCAATAATTTTTTTTGGATATCCCACAAACTTATATTTATCTAACTGAACTCCTAGCTTTCAGATATAATATGCTTTATATAAGCCTTTTAAACCTTTTAAATGATTCAGACTTTCATCAAATACACATAATCATATCTAATATGGTAATCCATGATGAAACATGTATATACATCCATGGAACGAATCGTTATTGGTCCATATGCATCTGTATGTATTAGACCTAATAATTCATTAGATCTTTTATTCTTTTAGTAAATAGTGTTTGGTCATCTTACCCGGTAACATAGTTATTAAACCCGGACCGGCCCAGCGGGTCGACCTAGTGGCTGGACCGGTTCGGGTTTGTTAAAAGACCGATCGGTGCAACAACCCGGCAAAACTTGGTAGACCCGGCGGGTCGACCCATGACCCGGGCGAACCCGAACGAGACCCGGTGTTTTTTTTCCTTTTTAAATGTGGTTTTTGTCCTTCGGCCTCGCTTCTTATTTCATCATCTTCTCTATAATGAGTTGTTATTAGAAGCAGAGAGGAAGGGAGAGTGAGGGATGTTGCTGTGTTCGGCTGCCGCTGGAGGCTGGTCCAAGGAGAGAGAGTTGGGTCTCGGTTTAGCAGAGATAGGGGAAGCTGGAGACGACATCTGTGGGGCTGGTCTCCTGTGTCAATGGGCGGCGGCTCTAGTTTGGCCAAGAGACGGAGGCGGCTAGGAAAGAAGAAGGAGGGACTCTCTAGTTTTGGCCAAAAGGCTAGGGGGATGACCGAGAGAGGGATGAGGGAAGTTATGGTCGGGAAAGGGCTCTCTAGTTTTGGCCTAAAGGCTGAGGGGATGACCGAGAGAGGGATGAGGGAAGTTGTGGTCGGGCCTCTATGACAGCTGCTTTGGCTGGTTTTGGGAGAGAAAATCAAAGCCAGGGGGAGCGGCGACTTGTTTTTTTTTTTATAGAGATAGGGGAAATTTTAGGGCTTTTTGTGTGCCTTTCCTTCAAAAAATTTGGTTGACCAGGAAATATATTAAATTTCAATGTGGGGGCTTCTGTTGATCTAGACATTCCTCGTGGCTTCTGGAGCCATTTGGCTGGGAAATATGGAAACATGTTTTACTGGAAAGAGAAGGTAAATTACAAAGTTGCGGGGATATTTTCTTAGGTGTTTGGGCTATGCAAAAAATTCATTTTAAAGTGATAATGTGTTACTTGATGCTAAAAACAGGGGCAAGATGCTTCTATTGAAGCTGTTGTCGACAGCTTTCAAAAGAAAGAAAAAAGAGTGAATCTCAGCAGGGGGCCATCAGCCCCGATCTTTGAGAAGAGAAGAAAGTTTTTTTTAATTTTTCCGGGTTGACGCATAAAACTCGCGACCCGGCCCCTTGGTCGGGTCAACCCCCGGGCCGGGTTTAATAACTATGCCCGGTAAATAAGCTTTCAAAGTTTTATATGATTCATAATCAAAAAGATCAAATATCCTTCTTTATATAACTTGGTGACCCTACTTCCATTAGCAGGTTAATCTTTGATTGAGAGTTCATGTTACTTTATTTGTTGGTATGTCTTACTTGCTTTTGCGAGGCTTTTTTTATTTTTTGTGATTCGGTGTATTAGACGCTTTATTATTACATTGTTTTCATTCAAGTGTAGATTTTTGTTTCAAAAATTAGATTTTATTTAATGTAATAAATATTTTGAATTATAAATTATTTTATTAATTTCAAAGAATATTTGAAATATTGCGTGTATTACGCATTCAGCACACATTTGTCACAGAATTATTTCACACCAATTCTAAGATAAGCCTTCACTCATCGTCTCTAGTTTTGCCAACGTTATGTACGATATGTTGCGGGCTTTGACATCAAGAAGTCCCCAATGATTTCACTTACAAACAAAATCATCCATATCATATGGTTTGACAGCCAATTCATCTGAGATGATTGTTCACTGACCCTTATGGCATGTGGATCCATCACTGTGGCTGGCTCTTTAATGGCTTGTAATAAAATATCACAATCGGTGAGCGAGACTTGACGCTAGGACAATTGAAGCTTCCCAACGGTATCCTGTAATAAAGCTCCTTAGTAAAGAAGCATTGAAAAATAGCAATACAAGCAAGAGAATAATAAAGAAACAGGCTGTATAAAGTTCATCTTCGCATTGAAGACTAAGCGAAAAAAGAAGCATATAAGGTAATGGGAACTCTAATCTCTTCAATACTCAGAATATTTCTGTTCTATATCTCAATGGAAACTCTAGATCCAATCCAAGAAACCTTTCTCCAATGCCTGTCCACTCATTCTTTAACCTCCACACCAATCTCCGAAGTCACATATTTCCCCAACAATCCTAACTACTTGTCAGTTTTGAATTCTTACATCAGAAACCTTGTATTCACATCTCCTACAACACCAAAACCCTTGTTCATTGTAACCCCCACTCATGTTTCTCACATCCGGGCATCAATCATTTGTTCCAAGATTCATGGTCTTGAAGTCAGAATCCGCAGTGGAGGCCATGATTATGATGGCCTTTCTTATGTGTCAACTGTGCCGTTTATCATGGTTGACTTGTTCAATATGAGGTCTGTTAGTGTTGACATAGAAGATGAGAGCGCTTGGGTAGAGTCAGGTGCTACACTAGGGGAAGTTTATTATAGAATTGCGGAAAAGAGCAAGATTTACGGCTACCCTGCTGGAGTTTGTCCAACAGTTGGTGTTGGAGGCCATTTAAGTGGAGGTGGATATGGTAACTTGATGAGGAAACATGGTTTGTCCGTTGATAATATTGTTGATGCAGTACTGGTTGATGCTAATGGTAACGTTTTGGATAGAGAAGCAATGGGGGAGGATCTTTTCTGGGCTATTAGAGGAGGAGGTGGAGCTAGTTTTGGAATCATTGTTTCATGGAAAATTAAGCTAGTTCGAGTCCCTGAAGTTGTCACTGTTTTTAGAGTTGAAAGGACATTGGAAGAAGGTGCATCAGATATTGTGTATCAATGGCAGCATGTTGCTGATAAAATCGATGAAGATCTCTTTATAAGGGTGGTCCTGAACCCAGTTACTAGGAAGGGGCAAGTGACAATCAAGGCCAAATTCAATGCTTTGTTTCTTGGAAATGCACAACGACTTGTTTCTCTGATGGATGAGCAGTTTCCTGGATTGGGATTATTGTCCACGGACTGCAAAGAAATGAGCTGGATTGAGTCGGTGCTGTTTTGGTCCAATTATCAAATTGGTACATCTACAGATGTTTTGCTTGAGAGACATTCAACAAAAGAGAAGTACTTGAAGAGGAAATCTGACTATGTGCAAGAGCCTATTTCGAAGACTGATCTTGAAGGAATATGGAAGAAAATGATCCAATTGCGAAAGCCGGTATTGACATTCAATCCTTATGGAGGAAAAATGAGTGAAATTTCAGAACTTGACACTCCATTTCCACATAGAGCAGGGAACATTTACAAAATCCAGTATGCAGCAAGTTGGAAAGAAGAAGGTGCTGAAGCTGTGGATCACAATTTGGATCTTATCAGAAAGCTTTACGATTACATGACTCCTTTTGTGTCAAAATCACCTAGATGTTCATATCTAAATTATAGAGATATTGATCTGGGTATCAATGAAATTGGCAATGCTAGTTATGAGCAAGCTAGTGGTTGGGGTACCAAGTATTTCAAAGGCAATTTTGACAGGTTGGTGCAAGTTAAGACCACGGTGGATCCTGGTAATTTCTTTAGGTATGAACAAAGCATCCCATCCCTTGAAGCTTCTTCTTCGAAGAATAGAATGTCAGAGTGAGTAGATGCCCATTTAAATAAAACAAGGCATTTAATAGCTTCTTTGGAGTGTTGGCTATATAGTATACCGTGCAAAATATTCTTTCACAATATCAGAAAGATTGTCTGGTATTTTTATGCATTATCAAATGTTACAGATTCAATATTTCCTTTCAGAGGCTTGGATATGATGGTTCAGGTTTTCTTTCCAGTTAAAGGTAATCCATGATGAGGTTTTATGGCTCAAATCTTCTACTGTGTCAATAACATGGTATCATGAGTTTAATTGGAGGAATTCACTAGTTTGCAGTGCTCACCAACTTTCCAGGAAACTGCATGCTTCTTCTCATTATTAATTTTCTTTGATGACTATTGATGGTAGAAATTTTAGTTGCCTTCTAGCAAGGAAGGAATCTGTATCCTTATATTAGGACAGGAAAGGAAAACATGAGGCATAATAATCTCGTCTTCCAACATAATATATGATTGCTGTAGTCAACTGGCAGAAATAACTCAGTAAGAGAGTCTCTCAGCCAAGTTTAGCACTTATAATTCCCTCAATTGACCCAATTAAGCCCACTATTGTTACAAGCAAGCAAAAAAAGCTAAATGTTCTAAGAACAATCCATTTTCTTGTCCAAGCACCTATTTTCTTCTGCACGAAGTACATTTCCACGGGAAAATATATAGCCAGAGGCCAAAAGTTCAGGGCTCCTAGCACTCCCAAAACTTGGTTGAAGTATGGGAAGACCATTGCAATGGCAGTGGTTGACGCAACATATGCAGTTCGGAAACATAGCCGGAAAAGATTGAAATGAAGAGGAGGAAATAATGGAAGTTTGAAGGTGTGAAAGTTATTCACAAAACCACTACTTGGAAATTTCCTACTGAACCAGCTTTCAATAAATGCAAACACAGGCTGACTATATATCTGCAAACAGAACATAAAAATACATAAACCATGAGCAAACTGATAGATTTTATACAAAAAAATAATAGTTAATTTTTTTGTAACAGAAAAATGAGATCCCCAAAAAAGTTGCAAATGTTATTTTACTGTTGTTTTGAGAAGGAAAGAAAATTAGTACCTGATATCCTCCTACCAAATGAAGAACAACGCAAGCATTTGCCAAATCGATGAGCCAATAGGGCTCGAAGAACCCAAACCCTGTCAAGAGATTTCCAGGTGTATCATTGCCGAAGGCTGCATATCCAAAGCATCCACAACATAGGTAAAAGAAAGTTGTGATAAATATTGAAATCATCGAGGCCTTCTTCATGGTCTTGTTCTCTGGTGGAGGTGACTTCAAAGTATCCTTCAAGCAAAAGATTTTGTTAATTCACTTCAGTCCCCAAGAATTTGTTACTAGATTCTGCAACGAAATTGAATTCAGAAAAGTAGAAGCGAAACCTGTATCTCAAGCAGAATGATCGAGTATGGATAGGCAAAAGCAATGTCCCCTAGTGCTTCGAAGGCTAGCCATAACTTATTGACAGTAGTGGCAGCTGAGACTCCAGTAATGCTCCCCTTAATCCTCCCATTTTCTGCAATTACATAAGTAAAGTTTTAGAGATAATGTAGCTGCTTCTCCCAATGGACTATCCATGCTTATCTTACATACTAACTCTGGTTGCCAGAAGAAAGGTGATTCAAGGCTCTGTGGAGAGTCACTAATCTCTCCAGCCAGAAATTTACAAATCCTCGAAGTAAGGTTTCTATTCTTTTCAATACACAGCCTCAGAAACACAATGGAGAATTGAGCTTCTAGAGCTGCTTGCTGTAAGTGACTGAAAAGATGGTCTTTATAGCAGAGCATGGTGCCTATCAACAGGAAGAAAGAACTGGACAGATTAGCAGCAATACCTATTACTTTTGCAACACCAAGTCCAAATCCGATAAAAGAGTAGGTAAAGGACATGATTGCTGCAATTACAGAGAGCCACCCCATGTTATGAAAATCTGGTATCTGTGACATTACTATCTGAACAGCTCCGAATAGCAACATGTAGATGGTATCACCATATTCACATGAAGCTTTATGCCCTTCTCTATGGTAACAATTTGATCTTTGAATTGCTCTACATTAAAAAAAAAAAAAACACATATTATACAAATACCCCTGTCGTAAACATGAAATGAGCTAGCAATCCACAAGGAAGAAAAGATAGGAAAACAACCAACAAAATACAGGTGATGTAGACAAAAAAAACTTAATATTGCAAGGGAATTAATCCAGAACAGTCTCAAACGCAAGGGGTAAAAAAGGGTGTAAATCACAGAATTCAGCGAGGAAGTACCTCATGCTAGTTGAAGTAGTAATAACACAAGCAACACCAGTCCCATACAAGCTCAGATATTGAAGCAAACCACAAACCCATGTCTGTGTTTTACCTGAACTATCACTACATCAAATTAGGAAGCAAATAAGGAATATCCTAACTGAAAGGTACACAGGGATTTACGAGACAAGCTCAAAGGTAAAGGGAATGTGTTTAACTACCAAGATATACTCTAACAGCATGCATGTAAGAGTAGTTTCGTGTTCCGGTTACTGGGTCAGGGGACCTATAGCAATTGGAAAGGAGGAATGCAGAAACGTAGGTGACAATCGCAAAGCAAAGAAAGGACACTGGCCCTGCTATCCAACCTAGCTGTGCTGTACTCCAAGCCAAGGACAGGACTCCAGAGCTGATAACAGCGGTAATAATATGTGCAACGCAACTCCATAAGGTTCCTGGTTGAGTTTCCCAGAGGCACCAAATTCAAGATTGAATTGAAAAAATGCGGTAAACTTTAAATACAGAAACTGGTCCTTGGAAATTATTTTACCAGTTCTTAATGAATGCCCGTCATCATCACAGCAACCATTTGCCGGTTCAAGAGGATGTTGGACTGCCATGATTATTCAATTCACGGCAGGAAATTATGTTCGCTAGAAGTTTTCTACAACCTGGATAGCCAAAATAAAGGGCCGAAGTACTCTTAACTATTTCAGAACTGAACACGATAATGCAGATACACAATATGCCTTTCAAGAAAAAAGTTTGGAATATTTGTTCACCTCCATCCCCTCGGAACCTAATTAGGTTTTTCTTTCTCTTCGCAGCTAGCATTTCTACAACAATTCTTTGCTGGATTCTTTGTGGAGGAAGAGTGAAACTATACTAAGCAGGAAATTCCATACAGATACCAACTTATCAACGTAATAATACCAAGAAAGAGTAGCAACTTTCTATCCAAGGTCATGTGTGATTATAACATTAATGAGATGATTTAATTTGAATGAGTCAATCAACAAGGACTGGTTTCTAATATCCCACAGATCCTACCGAGTTGTTAAATGCACGAAGTTAACAGCTAAAAGCCATTATCCAGTAAAAGCCATTTCCTCTTTCATCATAAAAAAGTTTAGCAACACCTGTTTAGTTTGGTGCTTGTTCCATCACAACCACCTTTCCAAGAATCTTTCATTTTGATTTTTCTACCTCCTTCTGTACTTCTGTAATTACCATGCAATCATGAATCAAGAGTTCAACTAAAAACTGGGAAGAATATCATAATTAACACTTGCTGGGAAGCAGTATTCCAAAAGGTCGTTTTTTTTCCTGTAATTTTCACGCCTACAACAATATCATACAAGCAGTTAAATTTTCTAACCAGGAAAATGTTGGTTATTTCTCCTATTAGAGGAGTTCCCATTTTCCTACCATACTTAGATTCACTGCCCTAATAATGTCAACATAAATGACAAAAGATTTTATGGGAGAATACACTTGCTCACATGCTGACAACTAGAAAGAGTTGGAAGGAAAGGACTAAGCCAGATTCTTGTTTGTAGCTCAAAAGTTCATCATCAATCAAGCTTATACCAAACTCAGAATTTGGCTTCATGCATGTTTATCAAGTTTCTCAAACAAGTCCATCAAATAGAAAATTAGGAAGAAAGCAGAGAAGGGTTGAAGTCTCATACCTTATGCTACTAGCAGAAGTAATGGTATAGGCAATTCCACACCCATATAAGCTTTCCTCTGCAAATATTCCACACACTATTTGGCTTCTCTCTCCTGAATTTGAGGTTGTCTAGATGTCAGAATTCTGAACTTACTACTTCATCAGAAAATAAAAAACAGTAAAGAGTTTGAGTACACTAGAGGCCACTGATTGTTTAAGCAATCAATAAGACTATAACTATATAAGACTAATTCAATGTCTTAGTCAAAGATTGAGTGATTTAGTGTAATACGTAACAAAAGTTGGAAGAAGGGATACCTTCTCTGTACTATAGCCAACATAACACGACAAACTATAAATGGAACAGAGGACAAAAACGTGTTTGATTGAAGGACGGAGACGAAGACAGTGAATACTTTCATATAAGCAAACTAATATATTCCATCTTCAAGTGCAGATAAGCTTTAGATAGATGCATAGCCAACTCGGCACAGCTATCGAGATGGGATCCATGATCTCTGCTTGTGGCTTACAATGATGAGAATGAAGGAAGTGGGACTTGAACCATAGTATCACAAGTCCCACCTATCAACTAATGAGCCACCCTTGTGAGTTTGCTAATAAAATCAAATCATTTATAACGAGAACCAACAATTTTAAGCTTGTGAATGGAACAAATCTATGTGTATATACACTCACCCAAATACAACTTCACAGCTTCCATGTAGGACCTGTTTCTGGTGGGGCCATGTTCAGGATCAGGAAATCTATAGCAGTCACATAGAAGGTTTGTTGAAACAAGGGTGATGACTGCAAAAACTATCATGCATAGAGGACCTGCAATCCACCCTAGTTGAGCAATGCTCCATGCAAGTGACAGTACTCCTGCCCCAATCACTCCTGTTATAACATGTGCTGTTGCAGTCCATATGGTTCCTTCAAGTATTTAAAAAAAAAATTAGCCCAGTGAGGAAGGGAGGTGGTTCTAGATAGGGATTAAAAAATACTTTGCAAAAAATTTCCACAAGGAATCTCATTTTTTCATATTATATAGCTGTGATATATTATATTCATAACAAAACATCATGTCACCAAGGTCGTTGTAGTATAGTGGTGAGTATTCCCGCCTGTCACGCGGGTGACCCGGGTTCGATCCCCGGCAACGGCGTTTTCTCTTTTTTTTCCTTTTCTTTTGTGTTTTTGTCTGTCTATTACGCAAAAACAAAAAATTTCATGTGCCCCATCGCAAACACCAATCAAACCTACCACGCAAGACATCATGGAAACCATTTTTTCAGATTCTTGGGAAAATCATTAACAAAAGAAGAGAAAAACATGCAAAAAAGCTAAACCCTGAAGCAGAAGAAGATGAATGACCATTTCTATCTTTCTCAACAATGTTGTCTAAGTAGAAGAAAGCATATGAAAACTACACATAGAAAGGTAACAGAAGAAGAACAAATACCAGTTCTTTTTAGAGACTCTTCTTGTTCATCATCAGCTGAAGCAGAAGAAAAGCTTCCAAGTAATGGCAACTCTTCTGCTGCATCACCCATAGGACCTCAATTGATGAAAAGAACCAAGCAAGGGTTCTGCTTTGCCCTCTTTTGACAAGTACGAAAAGTTAAGAACCGTGTCATCAACTAAATACTTGCATGTCCTTAGCTTAATGGATTAATGATCTTGTCCTGTCTCGTAAGTCTACGTAGTTTCCGTTCAAAGTATTTTTGTTACCTAACTTTTGAGAAGTTACTGAACTTTTGTTGTATAAAGCAGGCCACTGGCCAGTATATATCTTGATGTAAGATATCAGAAAACTAGAAGTCACATGGAGTAATGTTATTGTTTACACAGTTCTTTGTTTGAAATTTTTGTACAAGGGAAAGAAAATGATTGTAAGATGGCTGCTTGTGATACTCATGACTCCTTGTTAGGTGAATCTTCAAACTCCAAAGTTATGATTTAGGGTTAGATTAGATGGAAGGCACCGTAAAATGTTGTTGTTATCATCAAGTTTCTTGCCCATTGTTTTTACAGCTGCGGACATTAAAGCGAGATCATGTCAAAGAATCATTAAGGTTTTCCTATTATATCAAAGAATTATCTCAAACAAAGTTAAGTGAAACTCCAAGAATGATCTTATATTACCGCACCTGCCCGCATTTTCAACGGTTACTTGGATTATCTCCATGATAACAGATCATATTCAGAGTGAGATTTCCAAATTCAACTCTTTTGGATAACTTACACCGCGTAAGGCGATAGAAGGATGTTTCAATTTTCAACGCTTTCGAAATTCGAACAAAATAGCCAACTACAAGTCTGCTTATGAGTTATGATTATACCGTTCATGTTTGACTGGTACCTAAAACCCACCTAAATTTCAAACAAACTAGCCAACTACAAGTCTTCATGGTAGCAGCTGAAACTGTATCCAGGTACGCTTACCCCTCAGCCAGACCATATCCTGCAAATCTCGGCTCTTGAGGGATGCATGGTGACATACCCATTTTTTGTTATTTTAACAAGGGTGGAAGGTCTGGTGATATTCAACTTTGTCAGCATACATGGAATTGCAGGCACTTGTAATTGGGGCAAAATAAAAAAAAGGGTTCTCATCCACATGATTAGTTTAACTCCAAAAGCTTCAGTTTGGAACAGGCTTGTGAATTTATGGCATTCTTGAAGTGATGTATTACCAGTATCGTTGAGTTGCCCTATTGCAATTAACAAATGAGCAATGATGGAAAGATATTCAGAAGAACAATAGTTACATTACAAAAATGTTTTTTGGTTGTAAACTTTCTACAATATAAACAATTCGACTTGTCATCTAAGTGGGGCTACATATGATGAAAGCATATGCTGGAGGACGAACCAAAAAATCAGTAGGATACCTGCTCCATACTATTAAATGAACAAGCTCAAGCAGCTAGCAGGAAAAATATATTGTTTTGGAATGTGTGCATATATACACCAGAATATGATAGACCAGCTCTTGATGATAACCCTCTTAAACTGGCTGTGGCAATGATTGTGGTGTTATGGCTTGCCTGCAAAATCACATTCATGGTCATATCATAAGTGAAATGGGAGGGTAAAAAAGAGAGGCAAGAATAGCAAATAGTATTAGCCCAAGTGTTCAGTCGATGATAAGTTATTTGAATGGAAAGCAACAAAAGGAGAGTGCAAGAGCTGACCTTCAGGAGGAGGATCTTCATGAACAAAGAAACTTGCAGCAACAATTACATAGCAAAGGATGAGCATCAATCCTTTAAAATAATTAGAAGATCCTTCCTGCAGATGTATCATGAATACTTGAGAGATGGTTTGCGAACCACACAAAACATGATGATTTATCGTTTGAATGACAAGCTAAATAACAGACTTAGAAGCCTCCTCGGTAAACATGCCAACACATTGTGCATTCTATCTCTGAGTCATATTCTCCGTAATATTTTTCTTTTTTCTAGTACATATCAATATTATTTTCTTCTCTAAATAACAGACATACTAACCTGCAGAAAGAAGGCCACGACGATGACAGTAATGAAAAGAGTTGCAGTCTCAAAAAGTTTAAAGTTTAAGTCCATGGGCTGCCCCATTATCCACCCAATGACCACACAAAAGGGAATCTGCAGTAATGACAATAACAAAGATCTTAGAAGGTACAACATCATATGTAATACAAATAACAAGAAGAAGCACATTAGTTAATGCATGAGATGCACATCATGTAAAAAATCTTCTAATCATACAAAAATGAAACAAAGATATTTGAAATAAAAATGATTCATGACATTCTACAACACTATCACCAGTTCAATGCTGCAGTAAAAATTCAAAACTTGTATTTGTCTTATTTTCCAGATTCTTTTCTTGTTTTTCAAACAAGGGAGGAGCAGGAAGGAGTTTGTTCTCTCAAACCAGTGGCTAATCTTGTGCCAAGAGCAAAAGTTGCATCTAGATAAACTGCTATCAGTGTGACTAGCAGTGTGTTTCCAGCTTCCATGAAGGATGAATAAAGAAATTATTGGCATTCCATTGTCATTGGGTGAGGTTAAGAAAGGATATCATATAATTCATCTTCAGCATTTTCTGAAACAGAACACTTGGGACTAACTTGTAGCTTTAAAGTGAAGAGTTTCCGGCTGAGGATTGAAAACATGGCACACCTATTGAGGCTAAGTTAAATGGGTTAATATAAGATGGTTTGCCCATGTCCAACATAGACCTCCAGATGCACAGGTTAGGAAGAGTGATCATTGGGAGGAGGGTGAGGACGATGAAAACTGGTCTGCAACTGAGGCTTGGTTATCATTTGCTGAAAAGGATGTTCTAACCAAATTGCAGAATTATTCAGCAGTTGGAAATAGTCAATGATTCCTCATTGCAAAAGATCATAGAAAATCAGAACTTCATGGAGATCACATTCAAATACATGCAAGTTCTAGTCATCAAGGCTGAATCTACTGGAACACTGATGCAACTAAAATTCAGGAAAAAAACATGTAAATCTAAGGGAGAATGTAAGTAACAAATCCCTATCTTGCATTCAATGACTTGCAAAACTTACTCCAAACATAGATATTTGTGTTGATGAACCTATTGCAACGCCCAAAGATATATCCTGCAAAGAAACTTACAGTGATGAGAAGGCATGGTCTGAAAAAATTGCAAGAAGGTGAACGAAATTAAGTTTCTTACAAGCTTGTCTTTCATAGCAAACATAATAGCACCAGCATGCTCTGCAGCATTCCCCACAATTGGGAGCAAGATAACCCCTATAAATGAAATTGGTATATTCCAGGTATGAGATGTTCCCTACAAAGCAAATCACCCACCAAACAAGCTCAGCAGAAAGTCACTAAAATGTGACCAGTAAACTTTGATTCTATAAAAAAAACTGAAGTAGTATTATGTAGATGCTCTTGGACACTACTTCTATCTTAAGACTATTTACATTTATGTAAAAAATGAAAATCATGTCCTTGAGAAATCAACAGATCTCCACGAGACTATGAAAAGAATGAAAAATATCAAGGTGGTTGTCTGATCAAACAAGGAGAGAAAATGTCAAACAGTTTGCATTACCTCTATGGCATCCACTAAATATTCTGATAGGATAGATATCCAAGCTGTCATTATTGAAAGCCAAAAAACTGATTCCCATTTAGAAATCTCCGGAGTCTCGTCATCATCATTGTCATTCTCCCCATTCTGACTCCCTTCCTGAGTTCACACGATTTATCACATCACTAGTAACTACCACCCAAAGTGCTAAAAATAAGCAGACACTCGATTTTCTACAAAAAATAGCCAACCTCAGAGAGAGGAATGTATGGATCTTTCTGGGTCTTTAATTGGAAAAAAAGATAGGCAGCATAAACCCCAAGCATAATGCAACTGCTGAATCTTGAAAGAGCCAGCTCTGACTTCCCGTAATGCACCTCCGTGTGTGTGTAGTGCAGGACAGCAGGAAAGAGTAGCCCCATGACTGCCATCAACAGCAATCCTGAATTCACAGTAGCAGTTGCCTGCATGCCAACTTAGTTCAGCCATAGTAAGAATGAGACAGGACAGAGCCAGATAAACATTTGAAATTAAAAAAAAAAGCTAATATATGTACCTTGTTAAAAACTTGTTCCTTTCTGTAAAAAACAAGCCCACCACAGAAGAATGCACATCCAAGCACCAGCAACATGTTCGATAAAATTGAGCCTAATAATGACAGCTGAACAACACGTATCATTCCATGTCTCAGTGCATATATTGCTATGATGAGTTCTGTTGCATTTCCGAAAGTAGCATTTAGAAGACCCCCAACTGCAAATACATTTCAGCATTTCAGAGATACAAAAATCGGTCAATGAAAAAATTTACAGATAGAAGCAAACACTGAATGACATTGATTGTTATAAACATCCCATACTTGTAGGTCCTGTGTACACAGCCAGCTGCCTACATCAGAGGAGAGAGGAAGCAATATTAGGTGATTAAAAACCAAAGAGTCATATAAAACTTGAAAAGCAGAAGTCTGATCCTTACTCTGTAGCATAACCTAAACGCTCAGCCAAAGGTATTATACCCAGTAGACTCAGAAGGAAGACCAAACCCTGTAATCAACCTCAAAATATTAAAGAACCATGCTAAACAACAAGGCATGGTAACTAAAACAAAATATAGATAATTACAAACTTACATTATGCCCAGTCAAAATGTGGACGAGGATTGCAAGAGGCCCAAAAGGGATGAGCACATTTAGTTTATTTGAAAAAATCACAGTCTTTATGCTCTTATACACAACATTCCTCCACATCTTACTAACACCAGGTTGGAAACCACCAGGAGCCGATCCATACTCAGATATATGACCAGGTTGCATCTTTTGAGTGCCTAATTCCGGGCTAAAAACACTCTGCTCCTCAAACTCATGTGGTGACCCATTTTGAGCTAACGTTCCCATCTGTTACAATAAAGACAGCTACGATTAGAAATCAGTAGTATTTGTACTCCAACCTATGTTTCCTTGTTCCATAATCATGCAACAAAAGCAACTAAAGTTTCAACAAAGAATTATGATATTTATGATATTATATGTAGAATGACCATATGCAGCAAAACGAGGAACTTACAGAGTTTCTTAGAAATGTTAATAGTAATAAAAAGAAAATGAGCAAGCAAGCAACTTACTTCAAGTTGAGATTGAGTTCCTACCACTTGTAAATTTTGATCCATGTTATTGAATTATTATAAGCATAAATCTGTTTCCGCATCCATGAATGCGCACGGCAGTATAGTGTGTGTGCTCACTGCAGTTTCCTCAACCTCAAATGAAAAGGGTCCTGGATTCAAAGGTCAAGTAAATGCAACAAAACAAGAAACAGCATTACCAACCTATGTCCACTGCCACAAACACCCTAAAATCCCTATCCTGCCAACGTAAAAGCTATAAAAACCAATCTTTAAGACAAAGTTCGGTTCTTTTTCATTCATTGCAAATTCCAACCCAATTTCCATACAAAAAGGCCCTAATTCAAAGCATTGAAATCCACCTAATTAAACAGGCACACGAAACGAACACAACCCAATTGCCCCATAAGCAAAGCACCAAAAACCATACCCACATGGGTTCAATGCATAAGCAAAACCATGAGAACCCAGATCAAGAATCCAATCAAATAACCAAATTAAACAAGCAAAACAAAAGGTGGTAGGCATGATAACATGGGATCTGAAAAGGAACAAACCTTTACAGACTGTCGCAGAGCTTGTGGAGGATGTCAAAAAAAAAAATTCAAAAAAAAAACCAGCAATAAGAAGAGAGAAAACCCACCACCAAAAAAAATCTTTTCTCTCTTTATTACTAATAAAAATCGGGATATAAATATATAATTTTTGTGAGGTGCTGTAGCAAATGAATTCTCCGTCTTCTTCGCTTGGTTTTTGGTTTTATTTAGGGAAAAAAAAGGGAATTTCTAAGTTGAAAATATCTCTTAATAAATCTGATTTATTCTCTGTTACTGTTCTTAATGATATATAGTTCTAGGAAGTTTCGTGCTGTTGATAAATAAAGGCACTTCTCCTCCTCTTTTCTAGTTAAGCTAGTCAATTTGGACGCGTGCTACGCCGTGAATTAGAATAAAAAAAATATATATATATATATATAATAAAATATCTAGATATTAGTAATACATCTTCAAAAATAAAAATAAATTTTAATTATGCATTGAATAATATTTTTATTTAATATTAAGATAGAAATACACCTTAACTAAATGCCAAAGAATTAAAATGGAAAGAAATAAGGTAACTAAAAA
>Ga0307517_10007104_pt1 | contig 16422 bp, 19 predicted proteins | sample 23_EM_MG_FD_194515 | JGI IMG/M metagenome (GOLD analysis project Ga0307517, IMG submission 194515) | Populus trichocarpa ectomycorrhiza microbial communities from riparian zone in the Pacific Northwest, United States - 23_EM | ecosystem: Host-associated > Plants > Roots > Unclassified | place... | reverse complement strand
CCGATATACATGTTCAGAAGTTCTGGTCCCTTAACCGACAAAAAATTTAGGGAGCAGGATGTCGCAACTGCCTTCGCAAGTAGGGTCTTCCCCGTGCCCGGAGGGCCGTAAAGGAGAATGCCTAGTCGTAGTAAGGGAGGTGAGAGATGAAGTGCGTGGTAAAGTAACCGTACCAGATCGTTTCTTTAGGCCATCCGCAAAAAGCTCAGGACGCTCCAGGGGAAGTTGTATTGTATCCAGGATATCAGACTTGACAGACGAAAGTCCTCCTACGTCATCCCAGGTAACATTCGGAATTTTTGGCGCGCCGATAGCTTCCGCGTAAGAGAACCTGGTACCGTCCAGCGCTGAGGTCAGATCCCCATCACTAAGGGGGACATGGCCACCAATTATGCTATGGGAGTTCAAGGACATTGGATAAATACGTTCCGAATCCAGTGACCGCAGAACCTCGAGTGTTCGCTCTAAGGATCTAGAGGTCGCCACCTGTACCAGACTGACGATGTCGGATGGCAATAGTCCTGCGGTGTGGATCACGAGTCTCGACACCTTGACATCCGGAGTGAGTAGTTTACCGTCTAAGGACTCTCTCCAGATTTGGGTACGTAGAAGTTCATCCGGGGGCTGGGCGTTTTAGGTGAGAACCGGGTGATGAGGGATAGACAATGACCCACCTCCATACTGATCTCGTGCTTGAGACAACCAAGAAGACCCGGAGAGCATTCCTGAGTGGTACCTGTGGTTCCAACCACAACCAATGGGTGTCCTGTGAGCCTCCAGGACTGTGGTAGCTCATCGAGGCACTCCTGTAAAACGTGTACAATGCGTGGCTCTAGAGGGAGTTAAGCTATCAGTTACCAACATATTGTTGGCTGTCCTTGCACCTTGTGTGGGGTCTTGTGGCTGCGCGGTGTACATGAGAGCTTCAAGGTGTCGAAGTAAAAGGACGCAGGGGGAAAAATCCGTGGCACGAGAGAATACGCTTCTTAAGGAATTCTCGGTACGGGTGCTATTTTCTTGTAGCAGAGTGTAGCAATCAACCTGATAGAATAAGATATAAGCTTGATTAATTGAATAAACACTTCTACCCGACCTCGAATAGATGAATTCCCAACGTATTTGCGACGGACTTTGCCATCGTGGATTTACCAACCCCCCTGGGGCCTGTGAGTAATACGGAGACAGCGAGGTCGTAACACGGAGCTGAATGCATCAGTGTAACTTGAAAGATTCGGTATAACCTCTGGTAACTACTGCCTTTGAAATGGCTGAAATGGCCTGGAACCCGGTGATAGGTTCCTGAAAATTATGAGAAGGGATAAGTTCGATGACATGGAAAAACTTGCCGATATCCCAGCAACCTGGTATCCGGGATTGATCGGTTCCTGTCTGAAGTATTCGAGAATTCTGGCAGTCCACCCAGCACCCAAGTTCTCCGGCAGACGCGCCGACATAAGCGTCAAGGGTTGCGCCCTGGTGCGCTGGGATGATATCATACTCGACATTTGTGATGAGGAAAAACAGGTTGTGCTCAAAGCAAGATCCAGTTGGGTGTTTTCTGTAAGTGTATAAGCCCAAGCTACAGAGTCCCTTAGAGCCCTCACAGGTTACCGCTGGAGACGTCCGAAATGTCCCTAAGAGTAGTAGTGATGTGAATTGAGAGTGGATCCGTTTCGATGGGAATAACCAATACGTCGCCACGTTTAACTAGTCGTAAATATGCTTGGAAGTATTCTCGTAGCCCGCGGAGAAGTGAGGGGCCAGGGGGATTGCTCGGAGCTGGGGGGGATATTATCTGGGCAACGGTGATAGAACGAGCGGTAGGAAGTGGCGGTGGGAGTGGTCCGAATGAACTGGGAATGATAGAGACAGAGGGAGCATCGGATCCGGAGGTAGCACCTATATTAAACGAGAGAGCAGGATTGCAAACAACCTCTCCCCTAAGAAGATTACACATTGTCCACAGTCGCATCAGGTGGTGAAACGTACTGTCCAAGGAGAACATCCTGACAGGCAGCTACTTTGACTAGTCGTCGCGTTTGTGTGTCTGCCGTACAGATGATAGCCTCCGAAATAATAAGTCTATGGGTCCACCCTTTTTGATAACAACTTACCCAGTCCCCGCTGATCAGCCCAGCTTTACTGAGATCCGAAGGCTTGAGGAGCACTGTGTAGTTGTTCGGCGGGCTGACCCTGCTCCGTGTACTATCGACAAGGGCGAATGTGTACTCGTGAGAAGCCGGGATTGAGTCTAAACAAAATGGTTGTGTGAGTTGGAATGAGGGATGAAACGCGCCACCAACCAATTGAAGGGAGAACAGAATTAGCCATAAAATTCTGGTCAATTTCTATGCATTCATCGTCTTCGTAGGCTGCTCCAACCTTTCCAGCGGTGTGCTGGGCGGGTTTGGTGTCGTGGCAAAAAGAAACCGAGATTTCTGTGACAGAGGAGAGAGCATACCCCTGCGCAACAGGCTCCGAGAAGATCACAGAGTACTCATGAAAAGCACCCCTGGCCTCTGAGTCGTAATACGGCAACGGTAAGCGATAGACAAAACCGCTGCGCAAAATTGGCTTTTTCGAAAACAACCACGTTCTGAACAGGGCAGAATTGCTGGCAGAAAATTCATATCCTTTGCTGGTCCGAGCAGAAAGGACCACCTTTGTTAGGGGTAGAAGGGAAACTGGGGAAATTTGACACGCGAGGTTCATGATCGATGGCCGCTCAACATACTGCAGTGATGAAGCGGGGAGACGCAAGGTACACCCATGCTATGAGATAGGAGTGGATCATACATCAATAGTTCGACTAGAGGTATCTCTCGTCCTACCTTGCTGTCGTGCGGCACCACCCAGCAGATAAGACCGGTGAGCAGGAAGGTAGGATGGATGGGCTCTGCGGTGATGCTGATCGCGAGATCAGAGGACGTCCCGGGAACCAGTCTCTTCAGGTCGTCTGAACCGACGTTGACACGGTCAAAGAAGGGGGGGTTGAACTCGTCGTCATCGACAATCTCTACCGAAACTTGAGTGGTGATCGGGGGATAGTGGTGGAAGAAATCCATGTGAATAGGGCGCTGATCCCCCGATCATCAAAAATAAATCCTCCCTCTGTCAGTCTCGCAATGAACCGTGGTAACGCAAGGGGTGGAAGGGGCTACCGAGGCGGTAAGTTTAGCACTCTAACTATGATATGGGGTGTGACAGATCAGTTGTCCCCAGCAAGGGGCACAGGAGGTCCAGGGCGGGGAGGATTTGCATTCAGAGATGCAGGACCGCCAGACGTTGTTCTAGGTTCTTCACGCTTTCCCTGCCACTGCATCTCCGTATCTCAAACAGTTTTTAGAGATGGGAACATTCGTTCACGCAGTGGAGGATGAGATGTTTTGTGCCTCTATCAGCCCAGACAAGGTGCCGTGGTTCAATGCCCCGATCTACCTTCAAAACAAGTCCGTGATAGGAAAGGTCGATGAAATCCTCGGGCCTATCAACGAGATGTTTTTTTCGGTGAAAATGAATGAAGGGATGGTTGCTGGGAGTTTCAAGACAGGTGACAAGGTCTACATCGCCGGGGACAAACTCTTCCCGATTGACCGCTTCCTGCCTAAACCAAAGGTCGCGGGGGGTGAGGGCATAACAAGTATAGTTTCCACTTGATAGGTGTGCCGATAAACTGATTATTTCTTATCAGAGAGAGGGCGTAGTGGAAGGGGGGGACCAAGGATGAGAGGAACATCCACGCGTGGTAGGTCTCATCCAGGGGCAAACTCCCGAGGGCGAGGCGGAGACCGAGGGAGAGGTTTCGGGAGAGGTTTTTCACGTGGTAGCAGAGGCAGGCATGGTGGTAGACCTGGATGGGGGGGGATATAGCTGGATTCCAAAAGTGGCAGGTTCTGCCAGTAAAACTGTTATTTGCATCCCAGTGGAGCAACCCATTTGTGAAATTTGCTTTTAAGTTACCCCATTGACTTGGGTGTATATCAACCCATGTTCTTCATCAGAAAAGCAAGCTCATCCATAATGTGTAAGGCTGGCAAATGGTAGAGAGCCTGTTGGAAGGTAGCTTGTGAGGATGCATGAGGATGCACAAACATGTGACATAAGAGATTAGATATTTTGGTTTGAGAGCAACACCCCTCTTTCCCTCAGTTGTTTCGCATCACAGCTGGGGTCTAACTCACAATGTCGAGTTTTGGAATCAATAGTGTTGAGCAGGCAGTGGTATATTCTATCTACCACATGATACTCTGATCCTTACCTGAGGGGAGAGGGTTGGTGTTGCAGATACTGGTTGAGAGAAGAGAAGTGGATGATCATTATAGTACATATGTGAGGGTATATATACATGAGGGATGTAACGTGTCACTAGGCTATACAGTGTGACGAATGTCCATGATGGTAGCTTAGGGCCATGCATACTCTATGTACTATTCAGTGCACAGACCATGTGACATATACTATGATGTAAGTCCAGCGCTACAGTTCGCTTATAGCGGTAATTGTCTTCAGGTCGCTTATAGTGTTACCTGGTGATCTGATTGGGTGTTAGAACCACTCCGTTTCAATAAATAGCTTGATACTTGAGCAGTAGAAGCTGATCCATTTGGTTCACTTGTTGATTAGACAAGTAAGGCTGGTTAAAAATCTTGGATGAACTTGACTAACAACTCCACAGGGTAAGCGGGATTGACTTTGTCTGGTCTTGTGGTCCTGTTGAGTTTGCTGAAGGGGTGTGATGTCTTCAGTAATTTTTGAAAGGTTTCTGTTACAATATTTCTTTACACACTCTCTCCTTGTCTGAACCTTGTTGTTTTACACCTGAGGGATGGAGTGGATTGATGGGAAATGGGTTCCTGATCTGCTTGATGATTGGAAATGGAAGGGATGATGGGTTGCTAAGGGGATGGTTACTATGGTGATTGAGTTGAGGCTGTGTCTGATTGAGGCTGTGTTCTGTTGCTGTGGTTACTTGATGGGGCTGTAAAAGGATCAATATATCAGTGTTCTGTTGCTGGGTTCTGTGGGCTGTGTGGAATTAAGGGGGCTGTGTTTTCTGAAATCTGTGGTCTGGCCATCAGCAAAAGAGCAAAATACTTATTTTGGTGACCACTTATCTTCACTTATCTTCACCTTTTCTCACTTATTTAGCACCTTTCCTTTACTTTTCAGGCCCCAACTTATATAGATTTATGACATAACTTATATAAGTATGTACTTTTCTCTTTTTTCCACCTTTTCTTACAAAAAGATTGAAATAAGTGACAGAAAAGTAAATTTCCCTTTCCCTGATGACTGGGAAGGCTGTGTTTGGGTCTGGAGGCTTTTGTGTTTGTCGTGGGGATGAGGGTTCATCTGGAGAATCTGTGGTGGAAGAATATGTTGGGGAACAAAGCTTACTATGCTTTGGTGGCTGTGTGGTCAATGAGTGACTTGAATCGATGGAGACAGATAGCAGAGGGTTTGGATAACTTGTTTTGAAGGTTGCTGAGGACGTCCACTCATATAGCATCACCTGTCTGTTTTGTCTGACACTCCCCACCCTGAAGACTTGTGCTTCAGTCATATATGGAGATCTGGATGCCAGCAAACACAGAACCAATCAGGTGGCCTGAGATATGGTCTTCACACAATCAACTGTGCAATATTTGGAGAACTGTTTGTATAAGATGACAAGCAGATGTCACTTCTGCCACACAAGTCAAAGGTAATGAGTGTTAGTGTTTGTTTGGGTGATAGGTGGTGGGTGCTGATGGGGAGGATAGGGGAAATTGAGGTTCTGCTGAGCAGATTGCATCAGCATTTTTACAAAAATGCTGATCGTGCTTGATGCTTAACTACACCTAAGAAGAGCCAAAAAATGTATTAAAATGTGCTTAACATGCTTGATAGAAGTCGTTTATGATGTATTCTCAGCATGCTTTACATGCTTTTATGTGTTAAATGTGCTAAACGTGCTGATTTCAGCACGATCAGCAAATTTGTAAATTTCCTGATGTGCCACAAAGGTAGGGGGGAGGTAACTTACCCTCAGAAAAGGGGTAGAGGCTAATTTAAAGAAATCCAGTCAAGAAGGCTATGGAACATTCCTGTCAGGGCCACTCTTCACCCTAAGCTCTACTGTGCCAAAGGCGTTGTCACTGGGGAACAAATACAACCCAGTACCTAGACACAACCACAACAGCTTTAGTGGTTGCTTCTTCCAGTAGGTGTTTCTGCTGCACAAAGGAAAAACATGAGCTATCTTGTAAATGTGTGCCTCAAACTGAAGGGCTTATCACGATGAGCGCCTTGCTTCAGTGATAAAGTGATAGAACTGAGTGGAGGAGAGCAAGAGGGGGGCTGGGGTTTCTTCTAAAGGAAACTACTTGCTTGTCTGTAACAGCGCAAGAGGGCTGAGAAGGGGAGAGGATTTCCTGGAATTGCAAAGCTAAGGAAACACCAGCCACAATCTAGCTACATATATGTGAAGAGGGGCCGTGACAGTGACATGTGTGACCGGAGTGATGTGAAGGGAGAGAAAGGAGAGAAAGAATAGAGAAATGAGAGTGTGAGAACCATCATTTCCATATTAGGCAACATATACTGAATAGGAAGATGGGAGTCAGACTGATAAATGAATGATCAGTATGAAATGTGTAAGAAGGAGATCATAATGCAATGATGAATGTGAAACAAAAGGAAATGAATGGAAGGGAGCATCAATGATAAATGTGAAACATGTCTATGAGAGTCCAGAATGAGAGTCCAGAATCGTGATGTCATAATGGTATGTGATGGTGCAAGAATGGCATAAGACTGAGCAATAAGCTGACCAACGTGGGTGGCGGGGTGAAACATGATGAGTAAGATGTCCTCATGCAAGTGGTGTTACAAATGGATGGGTGGTGATGTGATAGAGTAGACCCTTGATGGTGAGAAGAAGGTCCGGACTGGAAGTGGAGGATGGGGGATAGATGGAAAGCATATAAGCAGGGCAAGTATGTGATCAATCCCCATCAAACCTTCTACCAACTTCACCAAACCACAACCACTATACCTCATATGTTGATCTGCAATGCAGCCACTGTTGATAACTCTGTTGGTTCTTGTGCCATCTATGTCACTCCTGACAATCAGGGAGAAATCACAAGATTTGACAATCAACAGCATACACAAAGTGTTGAAGATAGCTGTGTCAACCAGTCATGTGGTTGTGGGAATATTTTTGATAGTATATAGTAATATTGATCACATCAATATAACTTTGCCTTTCTCCCTCATTATGTGCTGTAACACAAAGTCAGATCAATTCCAATGCCAGGTATCTGTCAGGGTTGGTGCCTGCTTACTATTCGCTGGGCACCAGAGGTGTAGTGTTTGATGGATAGTTAGGGATGAAGGGAAGTAGAGGGGTGTGTGAGGGTCTGAGGTTGGGGGACTTGTGGTCATAGGGGTGTACTGGCTTCCAGAAGTCAGCGGTGAAGTTGGCGAGGGCGTGGGTAAATAACCAGGAGCTTTCTTCTTGGTTATGGAGTTCAGATACTCCTTGCAACCAGGCAATGACACTGGGGGCGAGGGCCTATGGAAACTAGTGAATACCTTGTAAATACATTGAAGGCTTTGGTTCAATTTACTTAGCCCTTTCCCACCAGATACATCCTGGGAACATTTGAAATGTTACTTTGTCATTTGTCCAACATGTGCTCACAACATAACATTTCAAATGATTCTAGAATTATTTCTCACACATTCCCAGCATGTGTCCAAACAGTTGTATGGTGATTACAATGAAGAATTTGAGGATCGTGCTGAATACATTTACAATGTCGTCAAAACAAGCCAATGTTTTCAAGATGTGTCCATTGGGCATATGGTGGAAATATTTTGGGAACATTTTGGACAACCATTTTGAATGTTATGAGTGATAACATGTTGGGCAAATGGCAAAGTAACATTTGAAATGTTCCCAGAATGTATCTGGTGGGAAAGGGCTGAGTAAATTGAGCCAGAGCCTTCAATGTATTTACAATGTATTCACTAGTTTCCATAGGCCCTCGCCCCCAGTGTGAGTTGTCCGGGGAGAGCGGTTGGAAAATCCCACCAGCTAATGACGCAAGACTCACAATTGTGGATGGGATGAGGGGTGATGAGCACTTGAGGTACATCCGTATGATAAACTGGGTGTACCAGGAAGTGAACTATAGCCAGAGGTTGGTTAGTATATATAGAACGCCACTCAAAGTAGTGCTCTGCAGTGGAGAAAAAAGGTGGGGCAGGGGCTCCTTGATCGAGAGAGGAAAAAGGCCGATAGTATGGGCAGTGGATGAGTTGGCCTCTGGTCTGGTTAACACTGAGGCTTGTCAAAAAATGTTTGCTCCACAAATTGAGTCTAATCTCTCTGATCTCTGGGAGAGGGAAAGGGGAGAGGAGATTGGGGTTGGGGTGGGACGTAGGCAACATACAATAGCAGGAGACTTCCTGCTAAGTATGTTAATATAAGGGGTAAAGCGGTTTATTGAGAGATATCCAACTCACTGATTGGAGTAGAGGTTACAGAGAAGATTGAGGATGAGGGGAAAAGAGAGCCGGAGGGGCTTGTCCTTATATACTCCCAGATCCTGGTCACATGACCACTTCTTGATTGTGGCTAAGTCTACTCTTCTCTTGGAAGTGTCTAATAATTTACAGAATCATACGACTGTGGATTATTATTTTCTAGAAGCTTCTGTGATTAATCATAAACGGAACATCCTCCTGCTTCTTATTTGATTGATGGTTGAGGCTGCATATTGATGGGCTGTGCCTTCTGAGAAGATTGATGGTGTTTCAGGGAGAAATCCCCGGATCTATAACTCCTCTCCAATTATGGCTTCTTTGGGTTATATTTGATGGAATGATCTGATGGAATCTAAGATCCGGTGTCTCAGGGTTAGGGTTTTCTTTTATTATTTATACTTGGTTTGATAGTTGGTTTCTTTCCCATCTCGCTTTTCCTCTCCCACTATTGATCACTACCATTACCTCTTCTTTTCCATCAACACCATCCTCCTTGCCAACATGCCTATCAACATCACCTTCCCCACTCCTTCTGCTTCGTATAACGAAGTATGGGGTATGGAAAACCAGGACTTTTATACTTCGGATCCATCGGAATTGGTATGTGTGGTGAAGCATTCAAGGATTTTCTTGTGCTTACCCTCACGTTAGATTGATCTTTCTTATTGCGCTGGTTGGTGTATTTACCAGCATCCTCCTACCAAATTGTCTCAGGTGATCTCGGAAGTGATTGCTATCAGGATGAATGAGGAAGTTGCTGGTCAACTTCACTCTGGCCTCATCTCTATTATGGATGAGCATCAGGATCATCTCCATCAGTTGGAGGAACAAGTTGAGGGGTTGGGGGAGATAAACACTCAGTTGAGGGAGAGCGTTGTTACCTTGTCGAAAGGTTTATCCGACGTCCGTATGCAGTCAGTAATGTGTCACGTGATGTTGATGCATTACATGGAAACTCATTGGAACCCTATTGGTCATTTGCTTGGACAGATTGGAGAGCTCTCGGGATGCGGACTTGTTCCTCCCTCAGGAACTTGCTCATGTGACGTCGTCAATGAGCCGTTTGTCTCTCAGGGAGAGGATGGACCAGGGACGCCCTCTTCTCTCCCTTCACTTGAGTCTCAGTCCCCCTCGCTCATTTCCAGACCTTCCACTTCCCCCACTGACAGTATCTACTACACCCCCTTCCTTCTTACACTCAGCGCCAGGTCCGTCACCAAACCCGACACAAGAAGACTTCACCATTGTCTTCCAAGGAGGAGTCGCTGAAGTCGGCGTTGAAGGACTTCCACTACTTGGTGATGTGGGATGGAGTTCAGGAAGCGGTGGACGCAATGAGGTGGATCCTTTTGCAGGAAGGGGTTGAGTTGGAACACAATGTGTTTGGGTGTTCCTACTGTCAGGTGATCGATGGATGGTTTGATTACTGTCCTCGTAGTGTACACCATCCTTGTCATGTTCTTCATGACATTCTTGTAGAAGACCATTTGGTCTGTGGCTGCGAACATTGATTGTATTATTAGTTCTCTTGAAATCAATGTTGCTTTTCCTCTTGTTCTTTATGTGATGAATCTCAATCGTGATTTGTTTGATTTGATCAACTAAATCTTGAGTTCGTGACAGTATCCTGGGGCCATCGAAGCAAGTCTTCTGTTGTTGTTCTCCACAGGTCTAGATGCTAACCATTTTGAGCAGACCATGGGCTGGATGTATAGAAATGATGTCAATGACATCCTTCCTGAGTGTCACTACGATGATAGGTTCTGATGTGATCAGGACCGCCAAAATATGGAGAACCAGCAACAGAGACCAGTGGAGGGATCTGGTCCTGGCACTCTTGTTTAGGATGGGTTTGTTCAACTGGGAGGGTGAAGACAAGATGATGAACTAAGCAAAGTAAGCTATCTGTTTGGGAATGTCCACTAGTGTGAGGATCTGAAACAGGGTGATGGAGCTCCAGGAACGGATGGGTTCCATCTTTCAGAATGTTGTTGTTCTAAACTGATAGAATTGTAATAGTGAGACACTTTGGAATGTGAGTGGCATCAAAGTGTGAATTGTTTGTCCCCACTGAGGACATGGCAGCAGATATCCTGACTAAGTCCCTTATGAGGCCTTATGTGGAGAAGCGCAGGAGCCTCATGGGTCTGAGGACTTGGACTCTCCATGTGACATCTCATCATGGGGGAGTGTTGAAGGTGTGACTCTATGTCACATGATTTTCCATTCTGTGACATCATTATTTGATGTGACATTTTCTCTATTCTAGAAGGTCACTTGACCTGCTTACATAAGCCATCAGAATTTCCTTTTTAGGATATATTGCTTTATTATATCATCCATTCCATATCTGACATATTTCCCTTTATAGTAATGTTTTCTCAGGCTCTAGATACTATATATACCTGCAGGGGTGGGATTCAGCTCTTTGTCTTTTCCCCCCATCTCTGCAGTGACTCTAACAGATGCCACTGGTGTCTTCAGCTGGATCAATTGTAATCTATTGGTGTTGTTGGGCTGAGTTGGACTGGATGAACATGTTGTTGAGCAATGGTATATTATATATACACATATGTATTCTACCTTACCTGAGTGAGAGCTTGTAGGGCTTGAGTGGTGGTGTTGGTGGTAAGAGAACAAGAAGCGATATCATATTAGGTCATCTAAGGACTGGACTATATACTGTACCACCAGGACCTTAGGCGATGTCCCATGTCCCATGGCGGCTGTCATGTCGCCTATTTTCCTGATTGTCCCATGTCCCATTGGCCCTCGTCACAAGGGATAATCCGGGCACTTAACATCATGTCTGGTAACCTTTTGCAACAGATGTCGATGAACTACAATTTTTTACCCAGCCCCTCCCAGTACTTACCCTACCCCAACCAGAATTCAGTACAGAGACGTCCCTGCCAATGGCCAAGCTAGTTTCAGTGCCTGTCCATTTTGGCATGGGTCAATGTCCAGCACTCAAACGTTGAGCAGCTCAAGGGTCCACTGGCGGGAATCTGGTCCAAATATTCGACAGCAAACTGTTCTCACCAACTGAAGTCAAGCCTACATGAGGAAGTTTCTACCCATCCCATGTGTCATGTCACCTATACTTGTCGCCTGTGTCCCATGTCCCCCACTGGCTGTTGCCTGGGACACAGAAACAAGCGCCCAGCAGGTGGCATGGGAATGTTGTCTAAGGTCCTGGCGGTACAGTACTAACATGATTGTATTAAGGTCACAGCTATACAGCATGACAAGCCACCACACAGACAGTGCACGGACCATCTATGAGGTCATGCATGGCGTCTATCTGGGCTGATTACACATTGTGTATTTGTAACTCTGGGATGGGTCTAGAACCAGCTGATAGCCGGTTCTGGGAGTCACACGTTCAACTCCGACTGTAGACACATAAAGTTTCGACACATGTTCTCCAGGAGCACAAGATGATGGCCTTGAGTTGCAAGGATGACTGTGCTCAGATGTTGAAGAGGATCATCACCTTGGAGCAAAGTAGCAAGGAACAGGCCAAGAGGATTGAGACATTGGAGATGGGAGTGGTGTTCTGTAATTCTAATGGGCAGGCTGACACTATGAGGATTCAGCATCTGGAAGAATATTTGGAAGATGCCATTTCAATGATTGCAGTGATGTCTAATCATCTTTGCACTTGCAATGAAGAGGTATGTGTTTTGCAATCCACTTGTGTTCTTGGGAGCTAATTAACTTGTAGAAGTCTCCTAGTACGGTCATATCTTCTCCTCATGCCGGTGAAATGCCACCTCCTGCTGTGGGCGTGGATGGTTGGTTGGGATGCAGGAAGGATGGGTGAAGGGGTGGGTTCTAGGTTGTGCAGTTGGCCTGTCAAAGAGGCTTGAGGTTCTTCCACACAAGGAGGGAGGATTGGCTTGACAACCAAGGGTAGTGGGGAGGCAAAGCTCAACACAAAGGGGTGAAGGAGAGTCGTGAGAGAGACAACTAAGGTCGAGATACTTAGCTTCAAGTAGAAGGCCTGTCTAGCTAGAGTCCCAAACAGATATGTGCCCACGTCAAATGACTTGAGGTCGTGACACAAATAGAGAGACAGTCGAGATCTAGGATGGTCGAGGGCAGGACAGCAGCATGACAAAGTCAAGATGGCGAGACAAAGGTGACGAAGATGAGAACGAGATGACAAAGACAAGAATGAGACGACAAAGGCAAGAACAAGACAATAAGGATGAGAGTGAGACAATAACGACAGTGAGACAGAGACAAAGGTTAGACACTCGAAAGGAGGGGCAAAGTGCTCTCACTTGAACAGTAGCAGGCAACAGAGACGAACTTCTATATGGTTCCCTAGCTAATACAGGGATAGTATCAATCCCATCAATATAACTTTGCCTTTCTCCCTCATTATGTGCTGTAACAATACAGACATCAGGGCTTTGTTGGATCTCAGGCAATTCACCAAGGATGATCTTGACAGGAGGATTACCATCAACACAAAGAGGATCTTGGACTTGGAGAAGGTTGTCGCTGAGAAGGATCAGAAGATAGAGGACTTGCAATTGTCCTTGGTGTTCTGTGAGTCAAATGGTGGGGCTGATGCCATGAGGCTTCAACGCTTGGAGGAACAGTTTGATGATATGGTGAATGCAGTAGCCATGATGCAGGACAAGTTATGTACCTGTGAGAGCAAGGTATGTATCCTCTTTTTTAGGTCTTGATCCATATTGATTCTCATTGTTGTTTTCTCAGGAGAGTGTTGTGATGTACCAGCCCAGGACACCGCCCCTTTCCCCCAGTGTGGGTTGTTCCCCCAAGACACTCACCATCAATCCAACCTCTTCTTGGGCAAACACCAGAGTCTCCTCTTCAAGGTGCAATGGCAACATTGACTGATCCTCAGTTGATATCTCTATTACAGCACATAATGAGGGAGAAAGGCAGAGTTATATTGATGTGATCAATATTACTATATACTATCTGAAAAATTCCCACAACTACATGATTGGTTGACACAGCTATCTTCAACACTCCCACCCTGTGGAAACCAGGAATAGACAAGACAGCAGACAATACAACCTGACAGAAGCAAAACTCCCACCCAATAAAAAGAATCTCACCCCTCTACAACAACCAATGATGGAGCTGACATATGAAGACAGTGATGATGATGATGATGATGATGATGATGATGATGATGAAGATCCTTGGGCTTGATGACATGGATGGTGGTCAGGAGGGGAAGTGAACAGGTGGTGGAATGGTGGATGGATGGTGGATGGCAGTGGTGGTTGGAGGGTAGACAGCAGATCACCAGAAAATAAAAAACTCGGCATTGAAAAGGGAAAAGTTGAAATAAAAGGTGATCTGCTTAGCCAATGAAGATGGTGTAGATACTAAATGAAAGAGGGGAATAGGGGCTTTCAGATGAGCCAACAATCAAGGGAATTGGACAAGGAATGGATGAGATGTGGGGGAAACAAAAAGATGAAAACTCCGAAAATTGATGGAGTCATAGGAGGGTGACCAGGGCACCAATCAGAGAGAGAGGGGGCTCAAATCACGTGTTTTTAACACTCCTTCAAGTGCCGAAAGAAGCTCCCAAATCGGATCAAGATTGGTTATATAAGACCTGAAAAACTCCGAAAATAGAGGGTGGATGGTCTTCCTGGGGTGTGCTGGAGGATCCCTAGCCAGAGAGGGTTAGTAGTGTCATGAGTAAGACCCCAGCCATGGTACGAAACAACTGAAGGAAAAAAGGGTATCGCTCTTCAACCAAATATCTAATCTCTCGTGTCACATGCCCATGCCCTCGTGCCTCTCGCAAGCTAATTTCCAACAAGTAGAGATGGTGGAGGCATTGAGGGGATGTTCTAGGATGTCTTGGCAGCAGGAGGGACCAAGGGAAAAGGAGGGAAAAATGAAAAATGCAAAGTAAAATTTTTCTTGATGGCAAGAACAGACCCAGGGAGAGTCAGACTGGAGTGGGGATGGTGTAGGGGGTCTGGAGAGGGTCTAGGGAGGTCCAAACAACAAGGAAGGAGCAGAATGAAGGATGCAAAATGTTAGAGTCACTGCAGAGATGGGGGGAAAAGAGTAAATTGAGGGTACCTGTCAGGGCCACTCTCGCCCTAAGCTCCTAAGCGCAATGGGAAAGATTCTTCCTAGTCTAACCCTCTAGTCTCTATCAAGGACTAGGCCGTTCCAGTAGGTACCCATTCCACAAAGGACAATAGTGAGTGTTCCACCAATGTATCCCTATAGAGAGGGGCACTGGAGTGACTGAACGATGCTTGCCACAAACTTGAACAACGAGGGAGAAGGACTTGAGTCATCTGTTCGATTGAAGGGAGGAGTGAAGGAGAGCAAAGAGGATGAGGTTTCTTAGCAGAAAAGGTCTCACTTGTCCGTGACAGCACTAGGGGCTGAAAAGGGGAGAGGATTTCCTAAGATTCAAAAGCTGAGGAGTCCCAGCTACTGTTTACTTGGTTATATACATGAGTGGGCGTGACAGTGACAGTGACGTGACAACAATAAAACGATAGGAATGTGGGAGAACAGTAAAGAATAATGAAATGAGTGTGTGAGAACATTTTTGTCCAAATCGGGATGACAATGGGTCAAGTGACAATGAGAGGTCAGAATGAAACAATAAGATATGGGAATGATTGATACGCCCAGGAAGATAAAACAATGGTGGGGTAACAATGAAGAAGTTCTGAGAAAAGGTCCAGAATCATGATGTCATGAATGGTGTGATATGTTGTGATCATAGAACAAGATGGTGAAGGAATGATGAATAATGGTGTGATATTGTGGAAGGATGATGTGAGGATGACGCCGGGGGATGAGTAAGGTGGGTGGACTATTGATTATGAGCGGTGATTGTTTGATGTATTCCCTTGATGGAAGATAGGGATACTGGGCCTGGATATGCCGAAGGGAAAGATCCTAGGGTATATAAGTCTGGCAGGGATGCCAGACATACCTCATTGGATCTTTTTCCTTTCTTTCTCACCACGTCTCAATCATCACCACCTCTCTCTCTCGACAACTATTACCTCCAATGGCTTATACTGCTCCTAGTAGTGCCCATGTTTGGAACTGTCCTCACGGAGGTACTGTTTCTCGTATGGATCCGTGCACGCATCGTTTGGACTCACATGGGATAGAAGCATACAAAACCAACTAAGAGGTGTCAGAGTTTGTCCTTCTGTTTGATTGAAAGACTAAACTCTGATCCAGATAATTGATATTGCAAGCCTTGTTTCTGAGGAAAACCCACTGCGCTATCGTTGGGCCACATATGATGGTGGTCATTTGGACGATCAACTCTGGGTTTTGGCAATGAGTACAGCACGCTACTGCGATGAAGTTCGTCGTGGCATTGGAGGTAATCAGAGCACTGCGGACGACTCCGTTTTGTGGCGTATGATCCAATGTGGGGTCCTGGATCACAGTGACAAAGATAAATGCTGGGATAGTTCAACTTGGGCTATGCATCATAGTGTGATCATCAGGGATCGGCTCTGGGTGATGATTGATCAGGAGTGTGACCGAGTAAGTTTGTTTTAACCCAATCTAGAACTGGCACTGATCCTCATAGTAGGGCAATCGTTTGGAGTGGGAGCTGGTGGCTCTTCACCACGAGTTGGAGGAGGTCAAGACTGTGCAGCTCATTATGAGCGAATCCAACAAGGCAGCCGATGTCAAGTATGATTGAGAACTCAGTAAACAACATGATCGGTTGGAACACCATCGTGCGGAACTGGATGTTGTCACTGGGGACAAGGGGTCACTTACCTGATAGGCAAATGGTGGGTTTGTGCTGAGTTTGTGTTAAAATTACCCAACTGTTACCCACCAGGTAAGTGCTGGGCAAATTTTAAATTTGCCCACCTCCTT
>Ga0307517_10007103_pt1 | contig 16423 bp, 16 predicted proteins | sample 23_EM_MG_FD_194515 | JGI IMG/M metagenome (GOLD analysis project Ga0307517, IMG submission 194515) | Populus trichocarpa ectomycorrhiza microbial communities from riparian zone in the Pacific Northwest, United States - 23_EM | ecosystem: Host-associated > Plants > Roots > Unclassified | place... | reverse complement strand
ATAAGTGCACAAATCGATCCCATTATACTCCAGGTGCTGCTTAGGAGCATGACTATAACATAGATGGGGAAAATAATTCGCATCCGATTGGGATAGATGTCCCGTTTTTTCAGGAGTAGATGAAAAAAATTTCCAGAGAGAACGATTACGATTCCATAGGCAATCGCTGAGAAGATAGCCGACAACAACTCTAATTTGAAGAATGATGGTATGTATGCTGGTAGTACAATTCGATCTCGAATGTACATCGGAACCGGTATTGGGAAGGGGCCTAGGGGATGCTCACTGCTTGCGCTGAGCCCTTCCTTATTTATATAAAGACATCCCGTTTAAGCCATCATTGTGAGTGGAGCATCGAGTCACAGTGCCTTCTCAAAGATGAAAAAGTCTACCTCCCGCTCATCAAATTATAGTCAACATATCCTTGATTTTGATGCCGCTGATTATTTTCACCGAGTCATCAAGGAGATAGTGTCAAAAGCCTGCAGAGGATCATAGGGGAGTATTCAAGAACAGTCTTATTGGGTGGGACATATCCCTAGCATCCAAGAAAGGGTTGCTTTCAGACCTCATTCGAAATCTGTGATCACCATATACTACACACGTTGGAGCGGAAGATGTAATCAAGATGGAATGGGAATTGGATTGTTGTCTCCACGACAAAATTGAAATAGATCTACTAGTATAGTTACATGATCGGAGCGATTCTGGTTGCACTTGCTGAAAGACCCGTGCTTGATTCAGGAATTTTTCCAGAGACCCTGCCGCTCGCGATCGTTCTTAATGTGATTCCCGTCAGCTGTGGTGCTCGAAGATCTTGCAGACAAACTCGGTTGATAGGCAGTTTAAATAGAACGATTCAATCTCGACGCTAAGAGGAATACGGGGCAACCAGTGACAACTTGAAGTCTGTTGTGGGACTGGGTCCTTGGGCTATCTATTGCATAGCGTCCAGCTAGTGGATGAATTTGTATTGCAAGTTTTCGGTCGGGGTGCTCGAGAACACCGGTAAAACGGCGGCGTCCGTCGGAAATAGGGATGTAGACGTAAAGGTTCGGGCACTGATAAGAGTCTGACGTCACCGACTCCGAGCTCGCAATGTTTGGTTCGGAGGCTGATGGCGTTACAACATGGTGTGTGTTTTCAAGTTTTCATCGATTTCATCAACCTATCAGTGCACTGACGAGAACGTCAAGGCCGCCCAAAGTTTATGTAAGCCTTCTGAACTTCCCTGTCACGCCGGCATTTCGGCACCATCGGCCGCGATCTCATCATCGCCTGGAATCCTGGGCCACTATTTCAAAATTTCACCTCCTATTGTCGTTTGTTCGAAGAGCCCAAATTATTTTGACATACAATGTAACAAGTGTATCTTATTAAATCAGTGGACCACATAACCGCCTTAAATTTGAACCTTGAGAATCATAATATATTAAATTAAAGAACCCCCAAAGAACATCTGGGCCTTGTATCCCATTCATTTTCATGTACCATAATGTCCATCTTAGCTTATCGGTTATATTGCCCTCGTCGTCGTCCTTCCCTAGCGTTCGATTCCCGCTCTCTACACTCTTTTTTATCCATGATGGTTCAATACTATGTACATCAATTTCAAGTAGTTAACACATTTTATCACTAATTCTTTTATTTTCGCGGACTTGCGACCTTGATAACGCCCAGAGAATATGTTGTGACCCAGTTGGAAACCACTTTGAGCACTTCGGGCAAGGGCCTGTTTTTTTTTTGAAGTGTAATTCCTTTTCTGATTGGATTGCTTGAATAGTAAATATAAATGCGAGGAAATTAGATTCAAAAATCCTCAATTTCTATTTAATGGATGAAAAACCCATGAAGTCCTCTTGAGGCGCGTGCACCGAGACAGAAAGCGCGGATTAGGACTTCGTTGCAATGGAAACTTCGCCGACAGAGAAGGGATTCTCACTGCGATCGGCCTTTGATGATCTCCTGCCTTTTTTGTTGACAGGTGTCACAAGAAGCTTATGTAAACTTTGGGCACCCCACTGACGACGGTTCTTCTACCTCTGCATGATTCATACTTCTCAATTTTCACGCGCTCTCCCTCCCCTTCCATCCGAATATACGATGGCGCCTGTTGGCCGTGACTGCCAAGGGATGTCAAATGAGAAGAAGGATGGTTCCCCAAACCGAGCTCTTATGGCGAGCGGATACTCACCTGGTCGGTCGGTGCTTGAAGCAGTACTCAGTGCTTGCCCTCGTCGCGATTGTACATCTTCATATCTACAATGGCGTTGATGCGTCCTTCTATCTTTAGCGCAAAAGAACTGGACGTAAATGGGACGACATACTGAAGCCCAGACCACCCCCATCTCGTCTCCGAGTCTCTCAACGGCGTGTAGAGGTGATGAGGATATCTCCCACACCCTCGGGCCATATCAAATTTCATCTTTACGGCCTGACAAGTCAAGGGGATTCGTTCATGTGGGTCAGCGGCTTTCCTTCGTCGATTCACCCTGTTTCCTTGCTGGATACACATTCCAATATCGTTAGAAAGGGGGATCAAGGCCGACTTTTCCCGTCCCTTCTGCACGACTGCTATTGGGCGGCGACGTACAATCGTGCGTTCGAATCGTACCTTCGGCGATATCGATGTTCCTTGCTGCTTAACCCACGCTTACGTGCCACCAACGCATCACCCCTCCACCCGAACGTCTCCTACCCACGACACACTGGCCTTCGTCGATCCTAATGACTTTGGGCTCGTGTACTCGTGGTCAGTGTTAGTTCTATCTCTGTACCATGTCTTCACGCATCTTCAATAGCCGCAGCGCGCCCTCACATTCCCCGCACCTTTAGACAGGGCCCGCTAACGCATCCTACTCGGCATCCCTCCCTTCCACCCGGCGATGAGGAGCACATTTAGGCGTCGGAATACAGTCCTGCAGTCGCGTTCGTGTGGAGCTCGGCACTACTGGGTGAAATATTCAATGGCCAACGCACTCAAACAACAACGGCGGTACCAGGAGCCTACACACGGCCGCATGTAGATCGCTCCAACGACATCCAGCGTCTGCCAGTGAAGCCGTTGCATATAACCCGTGGTTCCGAAACCCATCAGACGTCTTCGTTCAACGACTACGATAATGGAATGCCCGAGTTGGGAGGAGCAGGTGGAAAATCAACGGTATTGCACACATATGGTCAGTCGCTTCCGTCGTCAATTCATACTATTTCCTCACCGACCATGTGTCCTAACTATCACAGGCAAAGACACAATCGCGCTAGCGAGGGGGAGAAAGGCCGACCTACCCATCCCCTCTCCATGATGAACAGAACTGCTATTTGGGCGGCGACCAGTCGTTTTCCAGTTGTACCAGTCGCGATCTCGATGTTCCGTGGGGTCAATGGGGACCTGCCTACAAGACTTCATACCCACCCAAGCGCCGCTTACCCCACGATACCGGAAACATTGTCGATCTTGACGTTTATTATGTACGATGCTGGCGAGAAAAATTGGACATGAATGAGAGGATTGGTTATGATGGAGAGCGGCAGTAGGATGGGTGCGTATGTGGTCAGTGTTCGGTCCATTTCTGTACCCTCTTTCGTACATCTCTTATAACGATGGCCTACCTAGGTATATTTACTACCTCCAGTATCCTTTCCCTTCCGCACAACGATGAGGAATGCGTAAACTCAGCCAGGCCCTGCTTTCTTCCGTATTCGAGTGGCATTGCTAGCGCTAACAAGATATTAATCTCTATCTATAGAGCACTTCTGTAAACCCGGTCGCTGAGAGGTTGCATTTCCAATCACCACCCACGGCTATCGTCGACTTCACAACGGCTGCTTCTAAGTAAGGCCCAATCCGCAACGTTCATCAGCCAATCTCAACCCGAGTCTCTTCCAGCACGTCCTCAGACGGTTTGGTGCGATTAAGTTGGCTTGTGTTCAACAGCTTCGTTTGCATCTAGTCGCCGCCTTCGGGCCGAAGGCAAGGGAGCACGCGGAAAGCTCGAGTGGAATGGCCCATGACCAGATGCGCGGGGTGCGGGATGATAATTAAGGCGGGTTCGATCGGGAAAACCACAGAAGGAGGACTGGTTGGGAGGCAGTGCTGGTGGCTACGATGTGCGGGCGAGATATGCTAGGGTTAAAGAATGGATAAGAGTCTGATAGTCGATAGCGACTTTCTTGTTTGCCGCATATGTGTGGGATTTTCCACGTTCTTCCTTTCTCGTTCTTGGGTTCGTCGATGATGGCGCCGCGGTAAGTCGCTCTCGGCCTGGTCCCTCTCTTCCGGTGTTCTCATCCTTGTTTCTGGCTGTTCATCACTGCGGTGTCCTAAGATGAATCTAGTGAGTAAATTAATTCTTCGTTTTCCAACCGCCGTTGTGGAACTTATCGAAGCAGATAATTCCCATCTCCTTTCCTCGTCCTCGAGATCTTTACTGGTCGTCGACGACAGTATCAGGCAGGTCCTTATCGTTCTCTCTCTCTTGTCTCGTCCTCATTGTGATCATTCTAGATCTTCGAACTGGCACCGTGTCCTACGACGAAGAGAGTGAGTAAAATCACTATCCATTTTCGTGCCACCGTGCTAACTCGCTGGTCATAGGTCGCCACGATCTCAATGGACAATGACTTTTATTGTTTTGGAAATGATAAGTGCTTGCTCGTCGATCGGGCGTGATGCATCCGGACTCACCCTATCTCTCACAGCCCTCGTTGCCGATAGCGCCCCTGCTCGTGTGGCGCTACATGTTATGCGACCCCCCATTGTCCGTACGGATATCTACTTGTGGCTGGTGATGCTCTTACTCGTCGACGGTGCGGGGTTGAGGTTGCGCAGCTTCGGCGATGGTCTAACGAGTAGAAGTGGAGGAGACTGGTAAAATCGTTGTTCTAAGTGCTCATGCTTCTTGTTGTCGCCGCTGCGCGCCATTGTTGAGGTGTGAAAAACCCTGAACATCCCGCTTCATACCCGTGGTGTTAAGGGGTGATCCACCGTCAAAAATTGTGGGTTTGGAGCAGCACCGTAACCGTCTGCTGGTTGGGAGGAGGGATGAAGAAGAATACAGTAGACGGTAAGTAGTCGCTCCGAGTCGACATGTACATACTTAAGGAACTGTGAAAAATTTGGAGAAAAATAAACTGAAATGGTACAGAGTTGACGGAAACACAGAATGCGGTGGCAGTGGAATTCAAGGACCAGACTTAATCCCTTTTTTCAAGCAAGCAGGCCGCAACAGAGACTGTGTTCATCATTCTTGCTTTGAGATATATTAATTGATACCAATTTGTGCCTCAAAAAAACCAGTGATTCAACCGTCGTTGTCATGCAAGTCATTGCGAGAATCCATCCGTGGACCCAGGACCGTGGTGATCGTTTTATTCATTATGGAACGAATAAGACTACGGAGAGGCAACAAGAGCAGTTTTTTCCAACCTTCCAGGGATTACTCCTGGCAGTACTTGACTGAAGAAGATCCAATGTTATTGTACAGATAACGTCACGATTCACTAGCGAAGATACATTTTTTTGGAGTTTATAACAATGGGTAGCGAAAACGGGACGAAGAAAAACGACGTTTGTTGAGGTTGGCAGGCAGGGAATTTGAAATCGTTCAGTGTGACACTCAAACTCTGAAGAGGTTAATGAGACAATGAACGTGTCGGATAAATGTGAAATACATACGGAATAGGAATGAGCTTGATGCTGTAAGGCCCGAAAGTTTGGCCAAAGATCGTCACCTCCAAGTCCACCCACAACCACCCGTCATTTATGTAGAATGTGGCCGAACCGCTTATAATGCCGGCGATGTTGAATGAGATTTTCACCCCGTCCTTGAGATTACCCTGGATTTTCCCTAAATCAAAGTTCCAAAATCCGATCTTGACAGAAAGCGTCGCGTTGATCTCGAGAGTGGCGAGATCGATGTAACCTTTGAGCTATAGAAAAATAATGATGAATATCAAAGCTATCTGCGTTCCGTGACACTGACCTCGAAGGTGGCAGGCCCGACGCTGAAAGTAATGTCAAAATCCCAACGAGTGTCGGCATCACCAAAGGTGGGAGGACCAGTGAAAGCGAATACATGGACAACCTCGCCATTCTTCACAGTCGCAACGTTGTGATGGCTTTCGAGCAATCCAACTACACAATTGAACCCATCAGCAACTTGGACATAATAGAGCACCAGGACACGCACCAAGTAGATCGGTGGACATGTTGTTGATATGTTGAGCGTAGAAGTGCGGCTTCAGATGATACCCAAGAGACGTATTCTGCTGGAATATATAGGCCACCGCTTGTATATAACTACCGGGCGAATTCGAAACCACTTGAGGATTTGTATCATTGATGATGTCTGATTAGACCTATAAAGGCTGGTAGTTCCCCAAAACTTTAATCGTCCATCACTCGACGGGATAAAAACATGAGGATGAACCGGCGGTGCGTGCTCGGTGTACCGATATCCAATCATGGCATGGCCTTAATTGTGATTCAACTCCCCAATGCTTTTGCTATACATTCCGGTAAATTAGCTGGAGGAAGATCTCGAATAGTTCAAATTAAAATCGCTTCTACTAATGGACCAGGTTCCAGGATCCTGGAGCTAATCATGTTGGTGAGGCGGATTCTAGGGCACTATACATTCCTCTGTCGTCGAAGTCCATGAATCTAATGCGAGTAATAATCCTGAATGAGAATGGCCGTGTTAAGTATCCTCAAGCGCCCGCTAATGCGCGGTCACGGTAGCCACGTGACTGCTCGTCACCATCTCAACTTGGGTCAAAGGCCCAAAACAAGAAGTAATAGCCTCCAAGGATTGTTTCAGGGAAGCTAAATGGACCGAGGCTTAACAGCGCGAACATATCTGAGGGAAAATGCATCGCGGAGGTCACTGAAAGTGGGGGAAAGCGGGGGGATTCCAGGGGGATTGTTCTTAACAACAATAAGGCGAATGGATTGCGCAAGGATTGCGAGTATTGAAGTCCACATGAGTACCATCTGGAACACCATGACGTTTGCGAGTATTTTGGGAAAACCCAGTCGCCACAATGAATTACGCAGACCCGGATTTATCCAGCTTTGCTGTCAGCCTGTCACGACGGAAATGAAAGTTCCTGAGATTTGAAATTTGATCTCCGGAGTCCGATAGAACCATTGTGGCGACTCGCAGATGCCAATATGTAAATACTTTGTTTTTGGGAACATCGATGGTGTAGTGGTGGTGACGTATTTGATGAGGGTACTTTATTGGTCGCCTGTTCAGTTCTGTCCCTTTGTTTGCTTTTTTTCTAAAATTCTGCCTCCCGTCGCAACTTTGCTGATGCCGGTTGAACGATTCGATATATCGAGCCAAATACCAGAATTTTTCCGAAGTCCAAATCAGTCCTCATTATTTTTTTCTAGGTCGAATTCTACCCTTACGAGTTCTCGCTTAGAATATTCCCCAAGTCAAATTTTGAGATACTACCTTGCCCACTGGAAATCTTTCAATAAAAGTCATGGTTCGTGAATTCGAGTTAGCACATTCTCGCTTTTTTTTCGCATCAAAACTCGTTTGAACGGCCTTGAGGACTGGCAACATGGTATCTAGATCGTTGAGCACGTATTCAAGTTGACGAATAAGAACGCTGTCAGGCTTGACAGCTTCCAACATGACAGCGTCATCAAAGTGTTTCGAAGTTCGTTTCGAAGCTTCATTTCCTTGAGCGGACGTTGCCGGTTGACGTCTTTCCTTGTGACGGCTGGCTGCCCCTGTCCGAGTGTGGTTGCGTGCGCTTGCGACATTATGGCAACGACGAAAAGTATTGGAATCGCGCAGCAATTTGTAATTTCCAGACTTCCTGGAATTGCTTCTTCTGAGTTGCTTAGCCGATACGTAGGGGATTCTAGGCTCCATAATATTTGATCTAATTGATCACTCCCTGGACCCAACACAACACCGGGTATTTTGCAGCCAGAAAACGACAGCTGATGTGAATGGATATGGCTACGAATGTTGGACTCGGAATTCATGTATGAACTACCAACCATAACTGGGCCATCCCTTCTGCATCGGTGATAAGTTAAGAGATCTAGAGCGGTTTTAGGGCCCAACACAACCGATCCTTTTCAGCGCGTTGCAAAACGACAGCTGATGTGATTGGATATGGCTACGGATGTAGGATTTGAAATTCATGTACGAACTACCAACCATAACTGAGCCGTCCCTTCTGCATCGGTGACAAGTTAAGGGAACCAGAGCAGTTTTCAAAATGGCAGGGAATTCTCCAGTCCATTGGCCTTACTGTAATGGGCTTGTACTCTGCTATTTGGAAGACTTCCAAAATTTGACATTGACTCGCAGTTGAGAAATTGGGGTGACTTCTATTCGAGCAGGTAAATGTCCAATAAATGGCGGCGATGAACAAGTGAAACAACTACTAAAATTCAACTTGAAGATGCCCTCCAAATCTTCCGTTTGAATTCCTACTCACCGCTCGTGAGTGATTAAAGGTACTGAATATAAACGTGGAGGGTATGATCAATCTTTCATTGACTGACACTGTTCAGATCATTTAGTTATGAAGTCTGGGAGAACCAAGCACCCCAAAAATATCTACGGGTTTAGAAAAAAGAACCTCGTTCAATGCGGGTGACGGGCTGAATGTTAAGAAATCGAGGTGCGGCCATCCCATCGCGTGCTCCGCGAGAAGGTTACGAGAACACCCGCCAGTTCTCAAACCCTGACCGGATATTTCCCTTGGGGCCTTAGAAATGTCTGATAGGGATCTTTTCTTACTTCCATGCAGAATGTCATCGATCAAGTATTCTCGTACTTTAGTTATTGGAAACTTCCACAAGGGTCACAGCTAATTTTAGTCTTGAATGGATACATCTCACCTTTACACTTGCTCAAGATGACGAAAGTTGTAGCAAAGACGATGAAAGTTATAAGGATAAGTCTTTTTCATCGTTATGGGCACGGGAAGACTTAAGACAGAGATTTCGATGGCTACCGAGCCTGAGTACAACGACCGTGACGTTGAGTGGACACGAAAGCAGAAGAAAAAAGTATACACATCAAGAACAAAAACGATCAAAGGACGCGAGGGTGAGAAGACAAGGCGAAGGATGAAGTACATGCACGACGAATCACTAACTTACGGGTTTATTTTTTAGTACGCACGAGCCAGACAACGAGCAACGGACATGTCGCGATCGAAAAAGGATACTGCTTTTAGTTTTGTGTGAATGATGTTAAAGGCGTATAAGATATTAGATTTTGCACCGCGGCTAACGCAGCGAGTTGGTTTGGGGGGGGAGGATGGTGAAGGAAGGGGTATCAGAATTTATATGTACACACTTGTAATGCAAGTCCTGCGACGGGGTTTTCTATGAGGGATTATTCGAATCACGTAACACCCAAACCAGGGATGGAGGAGGAGGTCGAGGAGGTTTGGAAGAGGTTTCGACTTCGACGAAGATCGCCTCCGATGACATAATAACCCACTGTTACCCAATACATCCTGCTCACCGGCATTCCATTGTCAACCTTTCGCACATGGTATCATAGTGGATTACAGGGAAACCTCTTCCTCCAAGCTTTTTTCGGCCAGCTGCTTATAAGCTGTTTGTCATTATTTGTCCGGCTTGGAACGAACCTAACAACAACTGGCCGAGTCTCTCCCGGATCTATGCGTAATCCATCTCGGTGTACACAACAACGACTGCGGCCAATTCGCCAATGTATCACCCCCTCAAAGACACTGTGATCATCGTTACCGTGGAACCCGTCGCCCCCAATGGGCGAAAGAGCCCAACGAACGTTGCCAGTAAGTTTATGTGCCCTCTTATGGTTCATCCGTGTATATCGCCCAGCTCATCCTCATCTACACGACTATGCGCAACCGACTCCCCATCCCCCGCTCCTACCGTCACTCCATCTCCGAGCACAAGCAGCTCCCCTTGCTCTCCTCGATATCCAATCGCTTTCGACGGTCGGGCAAGTACTCGTATGCTGTTGTGGAGCAGCTGACGTCCATTCCCATATTCCCTCTGCCATACGATGATGACGGGGACATCCTGCACAACACATACCGTCGTCACTCCCGCCACCTCACCATGTTGCAAACGATGAACCTAACTCGATCGGATTTTGTGATATTCTCGGAGCCCATGTTCGATGATGATCGATGACCGTCGGCCTAATCACCATCCCATCATGAACAATACTCCTACAGTCCCCGCCATCTCTCACATCGTGCAAACCCCTTCACTTTCGTCCACATCTACCGCCAAACTCCACTCCCTCATTTCGCTTCCGCGTTCGATTCCGTTTCCGTCGGGCTTTAAGTCTCCCCTCCCGAGTAATCGCGCGCGTTCGACCACCACCTGCACAAATCCATCCACCAACAACGCCTAGGCTCGAGGATACTTATCTCAATACCTCTACCCCCCACGTATTTTCCTTGGGAAATTATGAGTGTGGTAGAGCTATATTCGTTATTTCTATCCTGGCTCGGGTGGTGTGTGCGTGACAATGGTTCCTATTCCACGTTACTTGCTCTTTTTCTTTTTTTCGGGACCCCCCGCGGATCATCGCATCCTCGTTTTTCAAGTTGTGGCTTCAGTGTATTCTGTGTGTGCAGAGATCCGTCCACTATTCCAATGCGCCGCCAACGAGCAAGCTCTTGACTACCAGTGAGCTCTTGTTACACGGGCGTCGGAATTTGGATAGTCCTATCGGTTTACTTTTCTAAACCCAAAGCTCGCAGCGGGTGCAGCGTCACGTCCTGTGGGGCCAATATATGGAAGGGAGGCGTTATGTTCAGTGTTGTTTTGAACGGCGTTCTTTTAGAGTCATATTTCATCGGGGTTCTCACTTTCTTCATAATCTCCTTTTCTCGTTCTTGCATTCTTCCATTCGTTCTTTCAGAGTTACTTTTGAAAATATCACCGCAAGAAATTGTCCCATAAATGAACCTTATATTGACCTGTTTCATTCATTCTTTCAGAGTTTTGAACAAAACCGGTGTCGCTAGGGGATTCGGCTCTTGTCTTATCAAGGAACAACAGATGGAATGGAGGGTCACCCACCAGCGATGGTCTATGTTGAGCGCTTACCATGCTCTTTTGACCGCTGAACAGTGTGTCGCACTTTAATCTCTCCACATGATATCCGCTTATCCATTTCTTGTCTTATCCAGGAAACCCGATTGTTCCTCTGAATTATCTACTCGGTATTTTAACTCTCCTGCTCAAATAGCGACTGACCGCCAACAACCAAACAACTCCTAAAACAACCAGGTTTGACCACGAAATTTCGAGTTGTTAAATGAGTTGGGAAATAGAGTTAAAGTTTACAGATTTCCAGCGCGACGGCGGTGATGACGATTATACGGTACGTGTATACTTGTATTTCATCCAAGTCCCAACAAACCACTTCTTGACTCCATCTCTCGCAATGTAGCCTCTTACCAAGCGCCCCCCGCTGTTCGAACAACACCAACAGCAGCCGAGTTGAGGATATCACTATACCTGCATCTTCCTCACGCATTTTTTTTCGTGTTTGGAGTTATACGAGGGTTATCGGATCGTTTGATCGATCTTTCGTCTCATTTGTGTCTACCGTTGTCAGCTCCAGTCCACCATCACCGCGCACCTCCGAAGGTTCCCCATTGTCGCAAACGACAGCGCTCAGCCCCATCTTCGAGTAGTTTCGCATTGATCCTCCCTTTTATTCAGCCTTGCGCACTCACCCTGCGAGAGGCGTACTCCCGCCAAAAACTCAAGTACGAACTCCAGGGAACATCGCGATATCGCACGGGTAACCCTGGGGGTTTTGCACGCCAGAACCAGGTGGGGCTATGATGGTCTTTGTTGATTACTCGCCAATCGCTTTGTTTTATTCACTAGCTTCACAGCATCGCTGCCCCCACCACTCCCTGCCTGTCTGTGGGTCCGAAATCGGGGTATGGGATGGAAGACTTCCTTGATCATACGTATAATACGGTATGTTCTTCTCGGGCACATTACTTCAAATCCACATGCTTTTTAAAAACAGTTGTTCGAGATCGTGACTGAGATCAATAGAAGAATGCGTCGTTGATTGAGCCTGTGTCCAACGCCAGCTGCGGGCATTATAACCTGACGCTCGTTAAAAGTAGGGAATGGGAAGAACAACGCGGCGACTTACCGGAGCTGGCATACATCAGTTCGTCTTCTACCCTAGATTTTGGATTCAATACCTGTGGGATTAATGGTCATGTATCGCGATCGACGAGGAAAGGGACTGCATAGGGGTTCGTGGGGTGTAGCAATGGCAACGAAGGCGGATCATTGGAAAAGAAGACACATCTTGCGAAGAGAAGAAGGCGCCAAAGACAAACCGGACGTTTGAAACTTTGCATGATCATGATAAACTGCCATCGTAAACGGAAGAACGACCACCACAGGTGGATAATTTTTTGCAATTCCGGCACTTCCAAATACAGATGCTTTATACCCTATTTCTGCGGTGCACGACGCAAACGCTCTTTCTCCCACTGCTGTGTGTCCCCCCGTCAACTTGTATTGATCTATGGTATGCAACATCCCCAGCAGCCCAATTTCTTGAGGGGCACTTCATCTCTGCGGCACATCGGCATGTTTGCTGTGCAACTTTCAAGGACTGGACATTTCTTTGTCGCGGATGCCTGTGGGATGATGCTAGCCGCCAGGAGGATGAGCGAGAAGAAAAACTTCATGTTCGATGCTGCGACGTGGTGTTTGTCTTTCTGTCTGTTTTCCGTTTAGTATTTCCAGGGAATTCGAGGGAAAGTTGAGGCTTACTGACAATATTGAGAGAGTTGAGGGGTTGATGAAGCGAGGGTGAGTTTGTCTGATTTTATAACTTTCCAAGTATCCCGCATTGCGAGCACTGGAGCTCCTGTGGGAGAGAAAGCACTTCAAGACGAAAGAACAGCCACAATCTGGAAATTTCGGAGAAAAGAGAGCCGAATGTCGTAGGAAGAAAAAAATGGGAGAAGCTTGGTATGTACCCCACCCGGTAAATCAAGCGGTGTACGAAGGAAACTTACCTACATAAAAAGTATTTTTAAATCCGTGCATGCCGCGTGTTGTCGCTCATTGAGGGAGAAACTCGGGTTTTGTGGGTTTGTTTGTCCGATATTGGGTACGTCCTTCTATATAATGGGTGAAGACGTCTCCTTTTCTTGCCAATGAGGCAAGTAATTACGGGTTCAACATGATCGCAACAGGCAATAATTTATGGTAAGTGAAAGACCATTCGGTGGTTATACTTACCATGGGGTATCAATATAATGGAAGGAAGCCAATGATACCTTCTACATGTGATGCGAGTTATGGCGGCCTTGCATTGCTGTTCAAGTATGGGATGACGGACACAAGCATTGTCAAGCAATCGTGTGTGTGCATTGCGCCAGGAATTGTATTCCCGACCTCCCTAAGGTTTATTTATGGGTCACTAAAATGTGAAGCTCATAATCTCGGATCTGGTAATTTCGGCGGTTCGTCGATTCGAGGGCGAGTCAGAAATGTAGTGAAACTTGGAGAACGAATAGCATTACAATCAGAGGTGGCCCAAGATGGGTATGGGGCACGAGCTAGGGAATGATGTATAGTGGGCAGTGTGCTCGAGGGTGAGTCGGCCTCCGGCTTGTACCACTGAGTCCGAATTCGTTTCAGCCGTTTTCTTAAAAAGTTCCGTTCGAGAGCCAGTCCGCCAGTCTCAAGGCCTCAGGCTGGGCTAACAAATGGGTGTGACCACCGCGAAGTCGCCGCCAGTCGCGATCAACGCTGAGGCCTGAGACCTCGGGCAGTCGAGGCATCGAAGTGGTCTTCCTCCTGCCGATACTATCGGAGAAATAAATAAAAAAAGACGCCCCAAAAGGTCTCGCCTTGACCATTTGCGCTCATACGATGATCTGGTCCGTCGGAATCATCATGAGTGGGAACATTCTCGATGGTGGCATCAGCCCATTCCCTTGCAGTCAGCATTGTTGAGGCCGACATTGATAGGTTGGCACACTTGCGTGACACGCAGATGTTCTTACTAGGATTTTCATTCCCTCTACCAGGCTTGGACAACTGGTCGTCCCTACATCAGGACTGACAATAAACAACACGCGCGCAAGCTCTGCCGCAATCATCTCAGAGCGCATTTGGGATCGTTCTGTTCCAGGCTACCCCACTGGCAACTGCTCTTTCCGGCCATTTTCTGCCCCTCTCATATATTTCCGTGAACATCCTCACCACCCTTAAAGCTTGAAGACTGTACGGCTGCGTATTGATGCCAAATTGATGCCTCCTTAAGGCCTTTGTCATCGTTCCCGTTGTTTATCAATGTCATTCCATTTGGCTGCCGGAGGAACTAAGTATAGACTAAGTAAGTAGGTGCCTCGCTGCTAAGTAGGGGCTCGTTTGGGATGGGAGGCGGGCGGGATCGCACACGATTCCCGCCTGCGTGACATTCAGACTGGAAGGTGGGAAACACTTGCTTTCCCCTGCGCACGGACCGAGGTTCGGACTTTTCGGGTTCTTTCCTTTTTTCTTCTTTCACACTGACACCCTCGGACCTCTCTTCGTTTTCACCCCCATCGTGCAAGATTCAACCCCGGATGACATGTTTATGTAATCCCCGTGATTATCATCAGATGCACCCTCACTCGTTTCCATCTTCCCATTCGATCCCTTCATATCTATCGTGTATATTTGACTCCTGAATTCGACGATCCACACACAATGTAACAATACCGTCAACGTGAACGTGCATACAACTAAGTATGTTTACTCGGAATTAACGAATGGATCCATATCAATACACAGTAAACACATCACCTTCCGTTTTACCATTGAAATACTGACAGCTACTAACAATTGAATAGCAAGCTACTAGGCGCGATATCTTTTAATTGAATCAGGCTGGCACTGTCCATGCAGCCTCCATCCCTCTCTCAACCGCCACGTACATATATTATCATTCACCGAGTCCTAGCCCTCAAACATATTGCATGTGTCATGGAAATGAATCCTCACAGTGTCTCTGTTTACCGTCATTCCAAGTGTAGTGCTCCTACATAGATGGATTTTCATCAGAGCAACTATCGATGACCTGGGTTTCGATATGGGATCGCTCCTCACACGAAAGTGATCTCATGACGGTTGATAAGTTCCTTTATCTCCCATCCTCACTCCATTCGTCCCATTCTTCAAGTTTATTGTTCACGACACCCTCTCTTCCACGTTAGATAACCATCGACAACTGAGCCCGATAAGGGACCCGCACTGGCTAACATGGTTTTGCGCTCCAGGAATTGCTCATCCGATAGATTATAGAATTCCTGCGATGGACCTTCGATTCTTGTCTGATGTAAGGTGGTATGATAGACCCCATTTTCATAACGTTGTGAACATTGAATGGTGAGTGCCCATTCTGGGCGTTATCTTTGTATCAGAAACCGGGAGTCGGCTTCTCGCCTCGTGCAGGATCAACTGCACTGGGGCCTGTAGGCTGTTGGATTGTGTGTGGGATGTCGTCCGAAGACATGATCGCTTACGCGGTTTCTTTCAGCCTTATATTTTATCCCAATCACCCTTCACTCATTCTTCTGAATCGATCCTCTTCGGTTCCATTTTCTAGCTTCTTGTGTTGCCTCTGTTTCACACTTGTATTTCCTTCATGATGTTTTGCGCACGCTACCGTTCTCCTATCCACTATTCAATGCTGTTTGTTCCCTCGAGTCATCGAAGGTGGAAGTTGCCTCTGGGTTGTTCCTCGGCTTCTAGATGATATATCTGGCCTGTGATCAACCCATATTGGTGCGAAATTTGGATGACTCCTAAACTTATTAACCCGTAAATTGACTCTCAATATACTGACTAATGTATCTGAGGCCGTGAGGCGTTGGTGCAACGCTGGTGGGCAAGTCATGCAGCTGTGCAATATCTGCCAACGTTTAAACAATGCGAATTCGGAAGCCGAGAGCGGTCGACTGAGTATGTTAGCCCGAGTTTTTGAATGTGATATACACAGGCGCAGATATTAGGAAGAAAACATACCAGTCTCCATGCCAATTTGACGCGCGTCAATCAGGCTGTCTGAGGAAGGTGGAGTGTCTTTGCGTGGGAATCACTTCCCTCTTGCATTCTCCGAGTTCCGATTTGTCCAGCTGAAAATTCAGCCAGACAAATAGGAACGCCTTGATAAGATAAGATAATCCGCAAATGGATTATTTACCCCATTAATCTTAGATGAACACTGTTATGCACCCTCTTTGTAGGACACGGCACTAAGTCAAACAGCTGGAAGGACAATCATGATGATGAGCAGAAGACGAGATAGAGATCAACAAGGATTTACACTAATAATCGTAATGGCCGATGATGGACCAGCGTCGGATGTTAAGATTATTAGGCCCCCAGTCGAGA
>Ga0307517_10007102_pt1 | contig 16426 bp, 8 predicted proteins | sample 23_EM_MG_FD_194515 | JGI IMG/M metagenome (GOLD analysis project Ga0307517, IMG submission 194515) | Populus trichocarpa ectomycorrhiza microbial communities from riparian zone in the Pacific Northwest, United States - 23_EM | ecosystem: Host-associated > Plants > Roots > Unclassified | place... | reverse complement strand
CAGATAATTCTTCTTTGTTATCCTTCATGACATCCAAGGAGAAGAGGTTTTAATAGGAGATCCAACAAAAGCCAAAACATATTTATTGCCATAAAGGACACGCACATGGACAGTGACACACACACACACACACACACATATATATATAAGCTCCCTTCTATAAATATTGGAATACTTGTCGATGCAAGTGATAGTATCAAGAAAAATCAAAACTAGGAAGAAAGAGAGGGCATCTTACCATCTTCATACTTGGAGGCTTGCCATAGTTCCTCTCACCTGTATATCTTCTATCCACATAAACATGTTTTATAAAGTCTCGAAGTCTCTCAACATTACTGGCAGCAAAAGAGCAAATCAGAACTGCAATAATTTTTAAGATGTGAAACACAAAAATAAGCAAGTATAACCTGCTGTCAGGGGCAGACTGGCGTTGTGAATCCCATTCTTTAAAATAAATATCCCTTGCACGCTGAGAAAATAAAATGAGACAGAAAACAGTCAAGATTGACAAGCAAAGTGTAACTCTAAGATTGGGGGGGGTATTTTACCTTATTTCCTCCTTCTTGAAGAGCAGCAACTTCTTGTGAGGTGAATTTGGCCATTGATACTGATTTTACTCGATGTGTAAACTCCCGGCTACATATGGAATGGCAAGTTAGTACAAGCAACTTGATCTCTCTCACTCTCACAGAGCCCTCTCCCCAAAACTACCCGCAACATGATGCATCTCAACAAATACTAAGAAATACACATGAACAACCAACAGAAAGCAAGCAGCTGCAAAGAAACTGGATAGCAATGTATAGCAAAGCATATTCATACTCACTGTATTCCACTACAGGTGGTGCAAACAAATGTCCAGAAGTTTGTGCAAACATACTGAGGTCCCTGCTCAATGGGAAAATATATATCAGCACTTTTGTAAGGGAAAAAATGCCAGTTTTCCCCAAAAGTAAGAATTGTAACGGATATACACTACAAATCTTATAACACCATTATTCCAACCACCATGAGAACATTTTTATATCAATGTTGTCACAGATAGGAAGAATAAAACAATTCACTTTCCTATATTTGCTACAGAGCTACAATCTTGTTCTCATGAGCAAGCATCTAACATGAGATGAATTAAACAATTTCTTTCTTGATTGCAAATCCATGAAATATAATAACAGCAAAATTGTGGTGCAATAACAGAACTGTTAAATCACACCATATTAAGCAATGCTCAAGTTTGACAATAAAGAATAAAAACAAGCAATGCACTGCAAAGTCACAAATTGTATGACCATTCAATAATAAAAACAAGAAATGCATTGAAAAGTCACAATTAGTGAGACCATCCAATCTCAACCTTCATGCATGAATAAGGATCATACATATGCGTGACAAAAGAATGAGTATAGTTGAAAGTCACATAGTTGAATCTGTTTCTGGCATTTTTCAGGTTAAAGATTGTCTTACTTTTCGTACCACCATAGTTTTTTTCTTTTTTCTTTGAGTCAGGGCATTGCTATAGGAAATTTTTTGTTATGATGTAGAAATCAGTTTCCTAAAGCACCAGAAATGTTTTTATGGTAATGATTGGATCTCTAGTCCAGAGTTCATGTAATTTTCAAATTGCAACATAAATTATGGATCATTTGGGACAGAGCACCAATACCCACGTCCACCATACAAGTCAATTTCGGGTAAAAACCAAACTAACATCACTTGGATCATCTACTGGAATTCTTTATAATCGTAATGGAAAAGCACACATGTATGTATCTAAAATATCTAGGAAACCATGCAAAAACGTTCTGTTTGGACATTTTACATTCAATTGACAGATTTTTCCAACACTTAAGTGAGCTGTGTTTTATTCAATTAACATGTCTTTAGATCTGCCAGAAAGAGTAGATATTCCTAAATCCTAATACTAGATTTGGCAACATTTCCAAAAGTTGAAAAAAAAAATAGTAAAGTAAAGGAAAAGTATAAACAACACAAACTGATACTTTATCTTTCCTTTTGTTCTAGTAACGTTAGTGACACCATTGGTGATTTTTTTTTCACTTGCCGAAGAAAAATTAAATACCTCTATTGTTTTCAATGGAATGAAGGGCACTGCTAACAGAGAAGATACAAATCAATTGAAAGAAAAGAAAAGTTAAATTCAAAAACAGTATCACTTATCAATCAAGCGCAAAATGGCCAAATTGCAAGGTCCTTTGCACTTTGCCCAAATATCTACACAGTCAATTACATGGGAAAAAATCATTTCATATTATAATCTATCATTTCCAAACTAACATCATCTCAAATTCAAAAGGTTGTTAGAGGTAAGCAATAATCATGGAGGAAGTTCACTTCATTTTTTCTTTCCATACCTACAAATCAAACCAATATTAATGAAGAAATTACCAAATCTTCATTTTTTTTCCTCCTTTTATATAATAAAGGGGAGCAATAAAATTTATCGAAGTCAAACTCACTAACAGTTGGGTTCCCATAAGCATTCTTTGGTAAATATGGATCTGAAAAGAGCTTATATTAAGGAGCATACAATATTTCTCAAGCCCACCATCACAACCACTTGCTACCAATTCCGTTAACTCATTTTACTTATTCAGAACCAACATTGCAAGCATTTGTTTCTTCTTCTTCTTATGCCTTACAAGTTCCCCACACACAGCTTTACCAAAGCATAACCTTAAGCCTTACTTTAAGATTATTTCAACAAACAATGTTAAAAAAAAATACCAAAATTAAACTCGCTAAGACCAACTCAGCCGCACCATTCCATTTCTCAAAGAACAACACTAGGCAAAAGTAATGCTAATAATTTCAAAAAAAAAGAAAGGGAAGTAGCAGTAAGAAAGAGTACCAGACTGTTACAGTTGATACATCTGCGATTCTCTGTATGTTTGAGAAGTCCACGAATTATGCGCTCATTTTTTTCATCCTCTTTTAGTCGATTCGCCATTTCTAACACCAGATTTCAAGAAACCATCAATTAATCGCAAACTTCATTAACTAAACACTGAAATCTTGTACCGAATATCAACAATAAATCCAATCAAAACAATTTCTTTTCAATTTTACGTTGATGCGAAGCAGAGAAGACTAATAATAAATCAAAATATTTTTTAATTTCAGTTACTAAGCAAGCAAAGAAAAGGTCCATGAAACGACACAGTAAGGCATCTAAAAACGACGGATCTGAAGGAAAGAAAGCTAGCAACACAAAAAAGAATTGCTGCAGCAACAGTTCACAATTCGAAAAAGAAAGAAAGAGTAACGGACCTGGAATTGGGTAGATGTAGGTGTAGTTGCAGAAAGTTGATTATAATTAGAGATCCAAAGCAAGCTTCCACTGACCTTAATTGGATGAATAACAGAGAGAGAAAAGCAGCAGATCCTTTTCAGGGAAATAACTATAGGTTCGTGCTTTGGACAGCTAAGAAAGTCTGCTTTTTTCCCAAATAAAATTAGAAATGCTGCAGACTAGTAAGATAGAGAAAAAAGGGGGTTGTGTAAGAAAGTGTAAATAAGTGTAATTGGATACTTTTATTTTGGTCCCTGTAGATTCCCCTATATTTCAATTCTACTCTTATATTACGAGATTCTCTAATTGTTTCGTAAGAACCCAATGATAACCTAACATCAAATAATCTGCTTTTATAATTTGGATTTATTTTTAATTCTTGATTCTTGAATTTATTCTTGATATATCATAAAATTTATAGGATTTGATATTAAGAGAAAAAAAATAAGAAAAAAATTAGCTTGGCATTGGTTATTTAATATCGTATAGCAAAATTGAAACTTTTTATGAGTCACTGGTCTTAGTTTTGAGGATTATATATGTCTTGTTGATTATCATATATAAATAAATGTATTAAAATAACTTAATTATCAAAAGAGAAAAAACAAATAGGATAATATTGGGAAATTTTAAATTACGAGAGGAGAAGTGTAACATTGGTGAGTCAAAAAGGACCATAATGTAGTTTGCTGTTTTACTTTGCAGCGAATTACAAGTGGACACAAGAGATGGATGCGAAGACTCCCTTGCCTTCTTGACGGCGTTTAACAATCGTTGTCTTGTTGGTTCCAACGGTCTAAGCCTCGGGTCATACATGGCGACTGGTTAATAGCTGTAAGTCGTTAACGATTGCTGATTGCTTTTGGCAAAATTACGTGACTCGTAACCCCGGACTTACAGCAGTTAGAAGACCATTCTAATGGGTTAAAGCATTCTTATTAAACCCGAACTGGTTTGGTGGGTCGATCCTAAATCCGGACCGGCCTGACAGGTTGATCTGGGACCTGGTTGACCCAGTGACTGGACCGGTCCGGGTAAGGCAAAAGATCGGGATGAGCAAAAACCCGGCAAAACTTGGTTGACCCATGACTTGTGATCTGGGCGACCCGGCATAAACCAGTTGAGACCTGTTTTGTTTTTCAAATGTTTTTTTCTCATGGCCAGAGATCTTTTTTTTTTTTTAGTTGGTTATTAACCATTTTCAAAGTGCACTATATAAATACTAGAAAAATATTTTATATAGAACAAAATTATTTTTTTAATATGGGTTGTGAAACCCTTTGGTATATATACTTTATGTTTACAAGAAAAAAGTTATGTTTTTTCAATACGGGATAAAAAACCATTTTTGTTTAAATACTTCAACTTAAAAAGACAACATACTAACATAGTATCTTTTCAATATGGAATAAAAAAACATTTTGTTATAACATGTATAACCTATATTCACAATATTTTTTATATAAAAAATAGTTGAAAATTGAATTTTTTTTTAGTATGAAAAGTTATAAACCTACCTTTTGGCCACTTGAGGTGGTCAGCGTTGAAACCAAAGGCAACGCATCACTTGCCAGTATAGACGAGGCATTATTTTTTTTGTTTTTTTTTTTTTTTTTAAGTTGAGCATATAGTCAGTTGTTCGCCCACCTTTAAAAAAAAATGGACCAGACATGGAAGCCTACCCTTACTGGTCCATGCACACTTGCCAATTTTTTGGGAGCCAGAGTTGGCTTACTATGCCCAACCTTCTAGACGGTTTTTTTAAGGCCCTTATTTGTTTTTAATTTGGATTGATTTTTTTAAATAGCTAATTTTTTTTAAATAGCTTATTTTTTTATGATATTTTTTATAGTGGGATTATAATAATTTTTTTATGATATTTGTAGGCACTCTTTTTATTATTCATTTCATGATTTTTTTTTATTTCTTTTCTTAAAGCTTAATCAAAATTAATTATAACTCAATAAATATTTTTATATTTGAGATATTATTTCATTAAATATCAATCAATTTAACATTTATTTTTTAATGAGATTCTTACCTTTTTTTTATAATGTTAGCAATCATTTTATTAATTATTTTATGTGAATCTGCTATACATAATTAATTTTTTAATGTTTGGGTCGTGAATATTTTATAAAAATAAAGTTCAGGTCACGATAGTTATTGCAATTTTTTTTTTGTTGAATTTCTTTCACTTATTGCTAAATGAACTATGTTTTTTGTAATTTTTTTTAAAAACAAGGAATATTTCATGAATCATAAAAGAAGGTTTTGAAAAACAAATTCCTCTATTATCTGATTCATTGTCTTTTTTATAAATATTTTTTATAATATAAAATTAGTTTTAAAATAAATTCCAAAAAGTTTCCTGTTGTAGCACACGAGCGATATATTGCAAATATTTTTTGTTGACTTTTTGGTCAATGAATTGTGCTTCTTACAATTTGTTTTTAAAACAAGAATATTACATGAATCTTAAAAAAAAATTTAAAATATATATTTTTCCTTTATGATTTTATTTGTTGTTTTTTTTGCAAATATTTTTTTGTAATAGTATAATTAGTTAAAAAAATAGATTCCAAAAAGTTCTCCATTATAGCACACCAGCAGTATATTATTGTTTTCTTTTTTAATATATTCATATCAAAAATATCAAAATATATATTTTTTCTATTTTTATTGAAACTTGCATTTATGGTTCTAATAAGCTATTGTTTAAAAAATAATTATTCTGGTGAAGTAAAATACAAAAAAGGGTGCATATTAGTTATATAATGGGTTTTTTTTTTATCTAAATTGAAACCTTTTTTATCTTTATTTAAAATTACTTAGAGTTTTTTTTTTACTCTAATTACTTACAATTTTTATCAGATTAAGAACCCATGAAAAAAAATTTGGAAAAGAATATGTTGATAGAAAAGTAAGGGATTATACTAGAAAAGTTTTTATCAGTAGAGTTGAAATAATTTTATATTCTATTGATGTATAATTAAATGAAAAAAAATTGAAGAGCTTTCTCCATGACGTGATTAGATATATTAATATTTATATTTGTCTAAATTTATTGACTTAATCTTTGGTTCTCCTTAGAATTTTTTTTATATTTGTTTTATATATAATTCTCAATTTATTTTATTAAATTCATTCATCATCCTTTTACATTGACAAAAAAAAATTAAAAAAAATTGAGTCCATGACGTGATTAGAATTTTTTAATGGTGTAAAACATTGTGCTAATATCTGTGTTTTTCTTTTTTGTGTTGACAAAAAAAACTTGAGTTTGATTCCGGGCGGAGTGTAGACGACTAGTTTATTCTAATTGCATTCAATTTTTATTAAATGAAGTGCATTGCTAAAAAGAAAATATAATTTTTTGTTGAAAAAAATAGATTAATAAGACAAAGAATAATTATACTAGAAAATTATTTTATTTTGATAGAATTTAAATTATTAATTTTCTTATGAAAAATTATTGACATATAATAAAATAAAAAATATGAATAGTTCATGGCGACACAAAATCAGATATCTTGATCTGTATTTATTTCTCATCTTTTCAATTTTTAGACTTTGATTTTCATCAACATTTATTCCTAACATTTATTTGTGTGTATAATTCTCAAGTCATATAAATATGTGATTGATAAGTCATGTTATCTATCTAATTTAACTTATTTTGATTTTTTGAGTCACTCGATGTCATATAAATTAAATATGATCCTACCCACTAGGAGATCTAAGCTAAATTTCCTGAATTAATAGGGAGGGCTATTAATATATATGAAAAATAGTTGGAGATCAAATATGATTAAAAAAAACTTATCTAAATTTGATTATAAATATTTATGCATGAAACTAATACTTTATATCTTTAAAACTTATCTAAAAAACTTATCTAAATTTGATTATAAATATAAATTTGATTAAAAAAATATCTGGACCAAACTTCTTAGATCGATATTGAAATGTGATAATTGTTCTCAAATAAGAAAAATAGGTTATACATTCTTGAAATTTCAATTCCTCTTGTCTCTAATGAAAACATTGATGAAAAAGTTAAGATCGAATATCAATGTCATATTAATGACAATGAATAAGCTATATATATAATTATAGCCAGCATGTTACTTCAAATTCAAAGGAAATATAAGAATAAGGATTCATATATTATAATTATATATTTTAAAGAGTTGTTTCATACGATTAGTAGAACTGAAAGTTATGAGACCTTTAAAAATTTGTTTGGCTGCAAGCAAGATGATAAAAGCTTTTCTTATGAACATGTATGTTTTATTTATGATTGAAAATTATATTTCAACTTCACATGGTGGTTCTTAGGTATTGTATACCAGATGTGGTTTTGATATCTATAAGAATATGTAAAAATTAAAGTGAATTAGAAGATTGAATAAAGGCAAAATAGATCTATGAGTTGACAATGGAGCAAAAGTTATAAAAACTTATTATTTAACTTTTCTAAGTGAGTTGACACTAGAACTTCATAATTTTAATTATGTTTTAGGACTTTATAGAAATACTATATCAATTTTTATTTAATTTTGAATGGATTTAAATTTATTATTAATGAAAAATATTTTTCTTTATATAATAATAATATTTATTATGGATCTGATATTTATATAAATGATTTGTATATATTTGATTTAGAAATGCTCATGTTCAATATAAATAGTAAGATAAATAGGTTAGATAATCAATATTCATCATATTTATGGAATTGTTGATTAGGTCATATAAATCAAATAAAAATCACTAAGTTACATGAAGAAGGATGTTTTGATCCTTCTGACTATACATCATACAAAACCTGTGAAGCTTGTTTATTGGAGAAGATGAAAAAAAAAAACTTTACTAGAAAGAGTAAAAGAATAAATGAATTGTGTTAAGTCTAAAGCATACAAATATACATGGAACATTGATGATTTGTGTCCCCTCTCTCTCTCTCTCTCTCTCTCTCTATATATATATATATATATATATATATATATATATATATCTGTGTGTGTGTGTGTGTTTTTTATTACGTTTACTGATAACCTTTCTAGATATGGTTATATGTATTTGATGAAATATAAATCTGAGTTACTTGAAAGATTAAAAAAATTCATAAATGAAGTTAAAATAAAAATAAAAATAGAAAGAGTATCAAGATCTTTCAATCAGATCAAGGTGAAGAATACTTAAGCCAAGAATTTCGAGATCATCTAAAAGAGAATATGATTCACTCATAACGAACACCTCCTAAAACACCATAACATAATGAAGTATCTAAAAGTAGAAATCACATCATGTTGGATATGGTATAGTCCATGATAACCTATGCAGATCTTCCACCGTTTTTCTTCAGGGCTGTGCCTTACAAATTTTTACTTACCTTTTAAATAATTTTTTTAAAAAAATATTATTGATAAGATTCAATATGAGATATGAAAATATATGCGACTGAACTTATCATACTTAGAGACTTGGAGATGTGATGCATATAGATTTGATCATATAAATAAAAATTTGATGGATATCTAAAAGAAATTGTTGAATATTATTTATACCATCTTATTAAGTAAAAGGTGCTTGTCTAAAAATGATATTTCTAGAGAAAAAAATTGTTCTTGAAAGTGTAAGGAAAATATATTTTTAAAAAAGTTTAAGAACCATAAACTGATATCCAAATGAAATCCGAGCTCAAAGTTATAATATCGGATGCTTAGTCCAAAGGTCAAGAAACATAACAACATCGTAAATCTAGTACGACACATCAAACACCAATGAGATAGACACTTCTTATGGAAGCTGGAAATTACAAGTTGCTCACACTTGGGAGCATTGTTGCACTCGACATGATGATTAGAATCTCTAAAATAAAAGGGAAAAGCATGAAAAAATGGAGTTTCCATCAAGTAATTAAAGGAAACAAGGAATCCTAAAAAATCACTACTTGTAGAAATTCAAGTAAAGGGCTAGTTATGTCTAAGGGAAGATTGATGTCAAACACCAATTAGATATGAACTTTTTATGAAAGCTGAAAATGATGAGTTGCTCATACTTTGTGATCCTTGTTGCAACCGACACAATGATCAGGGCCTCCAAAATAAAAGGGAAAAATATGGAAAATGGAATTCGCCACCTAATAATTAAATAAAATTATGAATCTTAAATGCACTGGTTTTATAAATTCAAGTAAAGGATTAGTTATTCTTAAGAGAAGATCGATGTCAAGCACCAATGTGATATTGACTTCTTATAGGAATTGAAAATGACGAGTTGCTCATATGTGGTGAGCCTTGTCGCAAACGACATGATGATCAAGAACTTTAAAATAAAATAAACAAGTATGGAAGATTGAAGTTGCCACTTAGTAATTAAAGAAACCTAGGAATCATAAAAATATAATGATTCCAAATATTCAAATAAGGGATTAGGTATGTCTAATGGAAGATCGATGTCACCCTTACCACATCCTTTCAAAAGAAAGGTTACCTTTACTATATGCTTTCTCCTAAATTTATTTCATTACATGTCATTAACTATCTAAGTATTTTTTTTAGCTTAATCTATGATTTAATTTATTAATTTTATTATCATCTATAAAAATTCAACATCAGTCCTTTAGAAAATAAGATATAGAATTGACCCATTTTCATAAAAAGATCAACGTCAATCCTTAAAAAAAAAAGACTCGTCAATTAGGTCACTTTTGAAATTTGATGTCGGTCCTTTATAAGAGAAGCCATGTCAAGAAATTATTTTGTGAAAAATTCAATGTCGGTCCCTTAAAAAAGAAAACATATCAAGAAAGCTTTTCAGGAAAAATTCAATATTGGTCCTTTAGAAAAGAAGACTCATCGAAAAAGCTATGGGTAAAAATTTAATGTGAGTCCCTTAGAAAAAGAGACTCGTCGAGTCAATCTTTTATGTGAGAAAAGTTCGATGTTGGTCCCTTAGAAAAGGAGACTTATTGATTAGACCACTTTTTTTTAAAAAAAAATATTGACATTGGTCCTCTAGAAATGGAGACTCATCGAGAAGGCCTTTTCGTAAAAAATTCAACGTCGATCCCTTGGAAAAGGAGACATAAAAAAAACCACTTGTGCATAATTAAGTTTTTTATTTTCTCCATGATGCCTTTTTTATACATGTATTTTTCCCATTTTAACCATGCAAGGAATTAACAAAGAGCAATAGTAAATTAAAAAACTACTTCAAAAAGGTAAAGACATTTGTTTATTTTATGAGAAAAAAGTCTTCCTTGACTATGATTATATCCTATCATAAGAAAACATTTCCTATATTACACTACTAGAATGGGGAAGGCAAGAGAGATTAAGGTAGGGAGGTTCAAGCTAGAACTTATGCTAATGAAATACAAATAATGGTGAGGTGAATTAACAACTTGGCATGCTATGGAAATGAGGGAAGGTGTAGCAATCCCAATTACTTTTCTCGAAACAAAAACATAGTGTGTGTGTGTGTCTATATATATACACATATAACTTTGATGTTCTGTTGTAATTTCTACTGAAATTTCAGCAAAGTTTCCCTTATAATGGGAAGTATCAAGTTATCGACATAATTTGTTCCATATCCATACACAAGTAAATCCTTGATCCATTTCTATTAGATCGTAAACCACATAAATCAATGTTTCCATTCCATTCATTCAATTAACCTCTAATAAGGTTATATATTGCAATAAATTCAATCCTTAAGAGTTTACTATAAAATTCAACATATATAAATATTAGAGGACATTTAGTTTAAATAACTATAACTGCAAAAGATGAGCATTTATGTTTACATGCTAAGATAAAGTAATATTACAATTTAAAATTCAAAATTTACACTTAGTCTATATGATCAAAAGATGTAGGTTAGATCTACTCCTAACATGATTATAATGATCCTTAAAAAATGCAACATTTAATTCATCATTTATGAGATAATCAAATGAATAGTTAAATACATTTAAGATTTCAACTAAATTCTTTTTATTTTATTTCATGATCATTCCTATTTTCAGTAACTACATCAATCATCATAATACCATTAATCATTTGATTACCTAGCCCACTGAGCAGGGCTGATATCAATTCCAAATTGATATTTTTATTCATTATTTCAAACATGATTCGATTAGAATATGCTGATACTAATGCCTATCATTGATATCATCAGTCTCCTATTCTAGAAATGACTAATCAAGATCAGGTAATGCCGATATCAATGACTTTCATTGATATCATTAGTCTTCTAATCCCAAGAACGACTAATAAATTTGGGTAATGCCGATTTCAATGATTCTCATTGATATCATTAGTCTTCTGACACGATCAAAGAGTTGATGTCTTATCCCAAGTGCAGGAGTGTCAAAGTAATAAATAACCCGGCAAGACCGGGGTCGAACCACAGAGAGGTAAACTATATAAATTATAAATAATAATAATGATGATGATGATGATGATGAAAATGATATTGATGTTGAAGAGAACTTTGAGATGTAATATTGATGTAAGGATTAAACAATGATAAAATAGATGTCAAGGTTAGAGGATTCACTAATGGTATTTCAAATAAATATAATAAACTCTTTTTATTACTCAACTAGAAACCACACACAAAGGAGGTTCCAATCGGATGATTCATCGTTAATGGCTCATTATAAAGTATTAACATGATCATATTAATTATCTTATTTAAGTAACACCATACTTATAAATATCATCAGGCATTCATGATGCTAACTTATGTTAACAACAAATCAAGTTTCTCTCATAACAACGATGTCGGCCGAAGACTATGAATGATCAAGCATTTGATGTACCAAGTGTTATACAACATCAATCTAGATAGTCATTTAACAAGTAAGGTATTAATAATTAATAAGATAAAAAGATAAGACATGTTAATAGAAAACTTTCTTGGATATAAACATTGAAGTCCATGTTGAGTTTATATTATACATATTCTAACACCGTTAGAGAAACCTTTTCACCTTGACATAATTAACTTAGCTAAACATAATGAAGAAGAAGAACATAAATAAACTAGATAAGAACATAGTTATGATGAAAAGTATAAACAAGAGATTAATGAAAGCAAAACTTAAGCATTACAAAAATATAAAGAAAGAAAGCAAGAACATGATCTTGATCTGAAAACCAAGATGATTAAATACATGACAAATGCCTCATTTTATAGGCTAAAATTTAGAAATATTGATTGGTTGACAAACTATTTAGTTGGTGGCCAACCATTGATTTGGTGGCTGGTTTTTGACATTGTTGGCTGCTGGTTATTGACATTGTTGGCTGGTTATTGATATTGTTGGTTGGCCAAAATGTCATTGCTAACATCAGAATTAGAGCCCATTATACTTATGAAAGTTGTGGGCAATTGTCTCAGCTTTCCAACAAAAAAAACCAGAGCTCATTTGGACTTCTAGAACTCAAGATATGAGCTGAACACCGAACAGTGTCTGAGCTGCAGGACAGATTCCGACTTCTTCTTTGTTGCTAAGATTTGAACTTGAAAACGACAGAATTGATTCTTGGACTCCGCATGAAAGTTTTAGGTCTATGTCTTAGCTTTCCATCCATATAAAGCAGACCTAAATCCAAGGTCTACAACTCCAGTTATGATCCAATAATCGAATGGTGTTCCAGTTTGAACCAGCATCTCTTCTCTTAGCCCTTTCTTTGTCTTTTTAATTTCAATAGTTAATCACATCAATCAATCCTTTTAATTGTGAGACATACCTGCATTCAAAAAAAGAATTTACCATAAATTAAAGATATATTATTTTATCGGACTTGTTATTATAAAACATGCTTTAGCTAGGGAATTTAATGATACTTTAGTGCAATATGATGATATAAAGCCTTAATGAGAATGTACTTTTAATTACTAATCATCTTCCAATCCCAAGAATGACTAATCAAATTTAGAAATTACCGATATCAATGATTCTCATTGATATCATTAGGCTTCCAATTTCAAGAACGACTAATCAAATTCAGGAAATGCCGATATCAATAATTCTCATTGATATCATTAATCTTTCAATTCTGAGAATGACTAATTAAATTCAGGAAATGCCAATGTCAATGATTCTCATTGATATCATTAGTCTTCCAATCCTGGGAACGATTAATCAAATTCGGGTAATGCTGATATCAAAGGTTCTCATTTATATCATTAATCTCCCAATTGCAAGAACATCTAATCAAATTTAGAGTTCTCTCTATTTTTTTTTCTTTTTTATCCACCAAGTTATTTACATTGTAATGTCATTTAACAAGATATAAAGAATTACATAACAAATTTGGAAGTGTATAAATTAACTACGATAGGAGTTAGACACCAACCTGCAGATGTCCCAGCTCCTACTTCCCTGCCAATACAGGATAATTTCATCTTCATTAATTGTTTTTATTTTTCCAAAATCGTTGAACCCTTACACAATTTCCCTAAGTAACACCTTTCGATTAATTTTTTGTAAACATATACGTATATCCAAATTTTCATTCCTTTATTTGTAATTCAATATCAACTTACATAACTTAAGTTCAAAACACATTTTCATGATGATTTCACACTATTTCCATAAATTTTCCTCCCTTTCCTTTTATGGCCTAATTTGATTGAAAATATGAAATAAAAGGAACCATGAGTTCCCTTTCATTTTCCTTCAATTTTATGCATTAATTTATCATTGTTAGGTATTAGAATTATCTATAATACAATTTATATCCCTCCCATTTCATCTACTTGGCCGAACTTATAGCTTGTAAGGAAGCCATGATTTTTCTTTATTTTGCCTCAAATTGATACTTTAACCCTTGTTTATATACTTTAATAAACATGTTTCAAGCATTAAACTAGTCATTACAACAATTAATTCCTCTAATTCAATTTTTCATAATGCAAAACAATATATAATCCAATAAAATCCATGCTAATGCTTTAACTTATGCTTTGATTAAGGCTAATCACCTCTTAACCACAATTTCTTACGAAGAAAATGGCAAGAAAATAAGTTTCTCCTTCACCTCTTTATCCCTTCCTTTTCTTCTTGAACTGTCCCCCTCAAACAACCTTTTCAATGGTTTTTCCTTTATTTTCCTAGCTAAAACTCCTTCTAACCCTTTTTTTAATTTCCTCAAGCAACTCCTTCAAGTGTTTTCTAGGGAGTTTTAAAGAAAAAATAAAGAAATTTGGCAAAACCCTTCTCCTTCTTCTCTTTAATAGTCGGCCACTCTTGGCTTTTTTAAAAAGCCAAGAGTGTATTTATACCTCTCTTATACCAAAAGTGTATTTATACCCTTATATACTACAATTTATAACTATGCCCTTCTCTTTTAATTTCGAGTGCCTTTAATCGGCTATCCCATCTCATCGACGTTCTTAAAAATAAGCCACATTTAAGAGTTTTAATCCTAAACTCCATTACTAAAATAATTATCATTTCCATATTTATTTTATTATTATTTTATTTTAACTGAGGGTTTACAAAAGGGGTTAACAACAAGGTGAGAATGGCAAGGAAGATACATATTGTGTTTAGTTCTTAGAATAACTTTTTAATTTACAAGCAGACACATACTCAACCATAGTCAATTTTGAAGGATAAAATCATACTTATGATAGGGTTAAAACTCTATAGCCCTAATCATAGCCTAAAAAGGGCTATGAGGTTGTTATTAGTCTTATACACATAAATTTTTAAAAAAGTTTATGTTCTTGACTAAACTAGACAAGGCATGCATGATGTTTTAACCTAATCATCCTTACTGTCGCACGTCCCCGCGCGGCATCGATGGCGATTTTCGTTCATTTGCTTGATGATTGGGAGTCGCCACCTAGTATTTGATTGAAGGTTACTAGGAAACCTGAATGTACTGGTCTTTGTCAGAGATTCACGGGTAAAAAAATAGTTTTGGCTAGGGAAGGTATTAGCACCCTAACACACCCTACTTGAGGTAAACTGCTTCGTGATTTTGATATGAATTAAAAATTTGAAATATTAGCTAAATTCTTAAGGTTTTAATAAATCAGTTATTAAATCCCAAAATATATGCAGAAACATGTTCTTGCATTTTTACGGGAAATACAACATGATTTTATTTGTACTTAAGATACTTGACCGTATGCAAATTAAAATATTTAATTCTTTTTTTTTTAAAATTTAAAAAACATACATTAAAAAAAAGTACAAACACACGCAACCCCTTTTTATTATGTTTTACACTTACACTTACAAGTTGAAAAATAACAATAATTAAAATTACCCAAACAACACCTTAACAATTCCAAAATTACAGAATACACCCCCCTTAAAATACAAGAATTGCAGGGAAGCCCTCTGAAATCGCAGAAAACAGCAGCGGCGCGTTGCTCCACTCGCCACCACCACTGTCAGCGCGTTGGTTCACGCGCCGCGAGAAAAAACCAAGAAACAGGGGGTGTGTAAAACCTCTGGGCGAAAAAATTATAAATTGACTAGTTTCATGTAAAATAAAAGGAAAACAATTTGTAACTCCTGATCGGGTTATCATAAAATTCTAAATATTTGCGTGGAGCCTTCTAATATGATTCCTTAGCTTGGGTTAAAATTTCAGAATTTTTAGAGAAATTCGGAAATTTGACGAAAAATCACAATTTGACTAGTTTTACGTTATTGGACGTAATTTTAAATCCGACCATCAGATTGAGCTGAAATTTTAAGAGGAACCTTAAAATACATTGAATAAAATCTGGTTAAAATTTTAGGATAAACGGATCTCGGTAGTGCTATCAAAGAATAAGAACCGTCAAATGGAAGCAAAAAGACTCATTAAGGGTAAAATAGTAATTTGCCATTAAAAATAAAACAAGGCAGCCCCTTTTCTGTTATGAACTGCCGACTGGGCAGTAGAAAATGTGGAAAGAAAAAAAAGAAAGAAAACAAGAGAAGAACATGAGAAGTTAAGAGAAAAACAAGAAAAAGTGAGAGAGAGCTTTGAAAGTTGTAAGATTGAAAGGCTTTGAACATTAAATTAAGGAAGAATCAAGTGAAGGAAGATATAAGAAAGGTGAGGAGGGCTGGCCACACTAGGA
>Ga0307517_10007101_pt1 | contig 16427 bp, 19 predicted proteins | sample 23_EM_MG_FD_194515 | JGI IMG/M metagenome (GOLD analysis project Ga0307517, IMG submission 194515) | Populus trichocarpa ectomycorrhiza microbial communities from riparian zone in the Pacific Northwest, United States - 23_EM | ecosystem: Host-associated > Plants > Roots > Unclassified | place... | reverse complement strand
GCAGGGTCTCTTTGAAGCAAACCGGTCATCACACTACGAGCTTCCGATGGCATATCCGGTGGGAAGTTCAGAGGGTCAGAAAGAATCCGCTGGTACATGGTGTTCACGTTCTCATCATAGAATGGGGGTAGGCCAGTCTGAAACCTCACACATAAACCCATTGTGTCATCAGATAGGACCCATTCGCTTACCATCATCTCATAAAGAAGAACGCCAAGCGTCCACCAGTCGACAGTCTTCGTATAGCCTTGACTCTCAAGCAATTCCGGAGCGATATATTCAGGAGTCCCACAGAATGCTAACGAAAAAAAAAAGAACATGAGCACGCTGCTAAAGAGGGTCGGTCAAAACGCACTGTTTGTTTTTTCGGTTTCGGACATGTTTAATTTGCAGAGCCCTGCCCATGAAAAGTAAGCAAATTTTTGAAGACGAGCAAAAATTATTCACCGAAATCACACAGGGCGATGTGTCCTGTGTAATCCAAAAGAATGTTTTCCGGTTTGAGATCACTACAATCAATGAGTTCAAAAACGCGTATGAGAAGGTCAAAACCCCAATTACCGGTAGACGACGTTGAATCCATGAAGATGCTCCAACGCACATAGGAGTTCAGCCGCATAGAAGCGACTGCGATCCTGATCAAACTTCCCTTCACGCTGCAAGTGATAGAAAAGTTCACCGCCATTGACTACGACACAGTTATAAATAAGAATCAAAATTAGCCAGAAGGCACTCACCGAACGACATCCCGAGATAAAGTTTGTCGGGGGTCTGGAAGGAAAACTTGAGGGGGACGATAAAGGGGTTATTAACTAAAGCGAGGACTGTTCTTTCCGCGAGGATATGCGTGATCTCCCCTGGGCGCTGAGCGATGTGGGCCTTCCGGATAGTCTTGAGCGCATATATTCGCTGGGTGTCCTTCTTCCGCACTTGCATCACTTTTCCAAAACTACCTTTCCCAATGACTTTGAGCAAATCGAAGGCCTCGATCGTCAGAGGTTCGCCTCGGACGGGGCGGAAATCTATTTTGAGGTGGAAAGAACCTGAACCTGCAGTAGCGCTGTACCATTGGTCGGAAGCGTGCTGAAGCAACATTGAGATCACAAAGCGTACAAATCTATAGGGATAGGCTTACATGGCCATCCAACATTGGGGTGAGATCTACGCGTCCCATAAGCAGATCATTACCCATGTCATCTTGTCCCTGGACAGCAGCTGCAGTTCTCAAGTACGACGAGACAGATATGTTGGAAGTACGTGATACATCGCTGGTGAATGACAACAATAAGCACACGCTGGAAAAGTAATAGGACGTTCAGATACGCACAAGTCTGCCCGATAGTTCCACACAGGGCTAGAGAGGTCTCCTCCCAGGGCATCGATAAGGATTTCGTTCTTATCGAATTCGAGGACGACATATGGAAGCCACCAATATCGTTTGCGCTGCATGCTCTCACGGTTGCTCGACGATCTCCGGGATGGGGGAGTGGTCTCGAGGGCTCTCTGGATGACATCAGGGATTTGCACTCCGGGTGCAAGAGATAACCCCCGCCCTGCGTCTCGTCAGTATTGCCGTATAAGATTCTGCGAGTGCAGACTCACCAGAGAAGATACGGATGGTGAGCATTCCCGAGCGGAATTGATCAGATCCATAGGGGGGTTTGGGCGTTGTTGGCCGTGAAGGGATGGGCGTCACGGATCGCGAGATCACCCCATTCTCTCTGCCATCCTTGGGTTCTATGGGTCAAGAAAGCGCTCGCAGTAAGTTTGCAAACTCCAAAGATGAGTAAATTCTGTGCTATACACGAACTTTTTGTTCCAAGTTTCCAGGACATTGTGGCAACTGAGGAGGTGACGGCGGTGATACAAGATCAAGGATGGTGGTGGTGGTGGATAAGCGCCGCCAGCGACTTTATGGTAGAATCTGAGTGTAAGAGGCCGTGGTTGCAGTTTACCTTGGTAGGAGCATCCAAATGTAGACATTCCTTGTATTATACGACAGTGTACATAATGATCCTAAGTGATCGCTCTACAAAGTACATCCATCAAAGTCAGCTTTGCCTGCCTGCTTCGCACATTCCTCCTTGAAAAGGTTGAAGGCCTTTTTCGAAATCATACAAGAAACATTCTTTGAAAATAGGATTAGTGTGGCACAAAACACCGTGGTAGAAATGCTTTTGCCTTGGTCAGTATGAATGGATCAGCCACATAAATGAAGTTCTGAGATATGACCCGTTTGTGAGCCTTTCTTTCCCTCAAAGGAAAAAAAAAGGTTCTTACGCCAACAGTCGACGTCTCAGCTTCCCGCTCCCTGCGGTCGACAACGCCTCCCAGACGGATGTCGAGGCATTTCTCGGCATACGGGAAAGTTGCCCAAAATCTTCGCTCAGAAATGAGCTCGGAAAACATCTCCATCACTGAAAACTCGCTCACTGAAACCATTTCTGGAGCATTTCATCCAAGCAACATTCAGGTGGCCTCCAACCCGGCTCCGTTCGATACCGTACCTCCCAACTTCGATGGGGCTTTCGTGTCCAAACTGCGGGGATCTCTCCTGGCGTCAATGGAGGAAGGTTCGCTTGCAAATTGGGTAATTGACCTTGGGTCTAAAAGACAGATGTAATGTTCTAAAAGAGCCTCATATAATTGAAGAGGGGAACGAACCTGCAAAAACCCAATCGTCATCAAGGCAAATGCATAGCTGCTGAACGACACCGTCACATGTGGCGTACTTGGACAATTCAACTGAAGCGGTTTTGCCCATTCCTTGATACTGAACAGCATTGGGCGCAAAACGGGTGAAATATCACAATAATATTTGATCAGGTCGGAATTAGCGATACTCAGTCGTTCATTAACACTGAGATCACATTCAAGACCAGATTCTCTGTCCGTGAATTTTACTGGCTCCATCATTAGCATATGTAGAAACCAGAAAGGGGCGACAAACCAATGGGGACGCTGGTGCCAGGCCGACACTCGCATATTTTGAATCCAGCATAAGAAAGACATGTAGCCAGGCGTCTAGTAGAGTCGAATGAGATTCATGGGCGGAGCACAAAATTGAGCACGAGCTTGCCGAATGTTGTAGATCGCTGGGGCAACAATTCGTCAGAGAACTTAAAGCAGAAAAACACAGAAAGGGCTCACGAGCAGTGGGGCATTTCCTAGAAAATTTATGGGAGAGCTTACGGCTCACATTATGCTTCCAACCTTCAGGAGCATCCGGATCCTCCAAGGCCTTGAAAAAACTGATTATAAGGATATTAAAAATGGCTTACGATGACCGCCATATCCAAGTCGCTGTCCAGATACGACACACCATACCTAACATAGAGAGTTCAAAAACATAGACAAAAGAGAATGTACAGTGCACACCTGGTACTGCCAAAGAATTCAACCGTATATTTCCTCCCAAAACTGATCTGAATGGCTTGTTCAACTCTCCTCTTCACCCCAAGCCGCATTCGGGTGATGTCTATTCTCGTGTTGTCAATTCGAAACTGAGTGGATCGAATTAAGTCAATAATACATAGCGTGCTTGACACACCATCGAGCGTCTGCGTCGTGGTTGGTTGCATATCTGGGCATGATTTTTTAACCCAGGATCCATGGAAACTCTAAGGAAATTTGGCGAATGTGAACGGGGTTTGCCTCGAAAGGGATAAGGGATTCCGAATGTCCACAACGGAGATGATAATTTCATGTAATACCAAAGTTGAAAGAGTTGAACAATAAGCCCCGGGCCGGCTTGAATAATACAAACTAAAACTAGAATACAGTCATGGTACACAGGGTATGGTAAGTAAGTACATGTCAACAAAAGTTACCTACGACGCGGGGAATTACTTGATGTCCGTGAGTCAACAGAGAGTGGCCGCTCGAGCCTGCCATGCAACCTCTCGAGTTCTCTCTCCAGACTATTGAAAGATTCAATAAAGTAGGCGTAGGACAAAAAAAACTGGCGCTGACCTTAAAACTCGCTGCTTATAATCAACAGCCTCACGTTCGGCGCGACGTTTTGCTGCCTGAAGATTGTGTTCTTCCGTTTGCTGTGGGCAAACGTTGAGTGCCATTCTGACACTATCGGCAAAGATATACTACTAACATACCATCGCGTCCATGCTTTGCCGCATATTATTAATCTGGTTTTCATATGCATCAGCTTTGACTCTTTGTCGCTCGGTTTCGGCAAGCTGGGACTTGGAGTCTTGCGACGACACGCTCTCGGGACCTCGGTGCCTCAAGCTCTCTCTCCTGTCTTTATTAGTTTGCTGAAGTTGATTCGTCAGCTCTTCAATCCGACTATCCATCCTCCGCGACCCAGTGCCAGTGTTATGCCGGGGGGAGCTCGCGTACGACCGTGTCTCCAAATCCACAATACGAACGTTCAGTTCTTTGATTTGTTTCTCGAGACTCGCCTGTATTAAAAATAGTGTCAGTGTATGTTTCTTGTTTCGTCAACACAACATACGTTTAGCTTGTCCAATTCCGAGTTTTCAACCCGAGTTTTCCCAAGTTCGATCTGACATTCGTTGGCAAAAGCCTCCGCCCTTTTGAGTCGTTCCGTAGCGTTAGAGACACGGTCCTCTTGCTCTTCCAATGAGCGCTCGAGATCCTGTTTCTTTAATTGAAGCCGCTGGTACTCATGTTCAGACGACATCTTGTTGGAATCGACATGATCCAGCTTGATGGTCTCCAATTCAGCCTGCAACGCTCGCCGAGCCTTTTGCAAGAGCGCTCGGTCGGCTTCCGCATCGTCTAAAACTCCACGAAGTTCGCGAACCTGAGAATGCAAAGCGACGATCTGCGACTGTTGTTCTGATTGGGCTCCGGTAGATGCCTCGTAGGCCCGCTCAATATCGCTTATTTTCGTTTCCATGCGTTCCTTTTCTTTCCTCCATCCGCCACTGTTGTAAACCTCGTCATCGTATCGGAGTTGGAGGGCGTCGTGCTCGGACCGCAGTTTGCGATTCTCCTCCCGAAGGCGACTGAGGCCATCTCGCTGGGATTGCAACTCTGAAAAGTAAATATATTAATGTTAGGCGACTTTGCGAGGCCTGGGAGACATTGTGGAAGACATTACCTTCACTCAACTGTGCCAATTCCGCTGTATATAAATGAACTTCAGAAACTTCGACAAAAATATCACCCAAGGAGCTGTAACGCACCTTGGTACTTCTTCCTGGTCTGGTCTATGGTAAAATCACGCTCAGCGAGATCCTTTTGATGCTGTTCTCGCTCGTCTTCTAACTCTTCTGCGAGACGCTTCTGGAGTAAACTTGTTTCGGAAAATTCTCGGCCTTCCTTGCGGAGTTCAGCCTCTAGTTCCTTGATACGGCGCTCGCTGGCTTTGAGTGACTTCTTGAACTCCTCAGTCGCTTTCGCTAGCGACTTTTCGGCGTCAGAAAGCGATCGTAGAGCTGTTTGGATAAGTTTTAGAAGTTGATGTTGATCAAGCTTTCAGACCCACCATGGTGTTCCGCGTTGACCGCTTTCACTCTTTCTATCTCGGCAGTTTCATATCGCGATTGTAAAGTCTGTTCATTCGCTTGCAGAGTCTGGACCACTGCCTTCAGTTCTGCAAAGGTCGTCAGGAAACGCCAACAACTGTTTCTACGATGCACGCACCGGACTGGGCTGCAGTTGACGTTGACGTTGACACCTCGTCATCCTGGAGGCGTTTCTGAAGCTGTCGCTTGGTATCTATGCTCTCAGTTAGAACACAGGACCAATGAATGAGCGCGAAGATAGCAAACATACTCAATGCATCAGCAGTTACAGTCTCCAGGTGTTCTTTCAACATGCTCGCCTCTTTCTCGAGCTGCTTCTTGGAATGTGTAAGATCGCGCAATTGGCTTCGCTGGGAATCGATTTCACCCTGGGCAGTACGCTGCTGAATGAGCTGGAGAGACAAAGTAAGAATCGTGTCACAACCAGCGCTGCCTTCGCAGACTTACAAGTGCCTTTCGAGAGTCCTCCAGACGGCTATAGCTTTCTCGTTCCTCTGAGATGGTTTTCTGGAATTTAGACCACATAGCCTGGACACCATCGACCTGGGATGCTTCGGTTGTTCGGCGTGCTTCGGCCTCTTCCTTGAGAAGTTCAGAAAGCCTAGCATTCTCTTGAACCAAGCGAGCTTTGTATCGTTCCAAGAATTGCTTCGAGCCATCGCTATTGTCGAGTTCCGCTGTGAGCTCTCGAACGGATGCCTCAAGGTGCCTCCTTACACGCTCGGACGCCACCATCTGGATTTCTAGCAACTGAACCTGTTGCTTGAGGGCAGCCACTTGTTTGTCGGATGACCTAGGTGAATCAACCTGGCCGGAGGGCCTGAAATTGTTTGTTGACTTTCTGGGGGTTGAGTTGGCAGACATGGGTCGAAGTTCATTGGCTCCGCTGAGACGTGGATTCCTGGGGCGCACAGAAAGCTCTTTTTGTAGCACATCTTCAGCATGCTGAAACTCGCGAAGGAGCCTGGAGTGGAAATCTCGGTCTGCTGGACTACTTGACATGACCAATTGACGAATCTCGGCATGCTGACGTTCGATTTGATCTCGAATCCTTGTTGAAGTCACTCTCGACATTTCGGACTCGTCGAGTTGGGTTTCCAGCTGAGCGATGCGGGATTCGTATTGCCGTTGTAGATTCGCCAATGAATCACCGTTATCGACATCGTCTACCAATCTGTCGAGCTCCCCTTCTAGCGCATCCTTAGAGCGTTTAACAGCCACGAGTTGTTCGGCGAGATCTTCGGCCTGCTGTTTGACCTGCTGCAGCTCTCTCTGCACACGAATGGTTTGCAGCTCGGACTCTTCTTTGCTCCGTCTCTCCTTTTCTGACTGAGTAAGTGCAGCGGCCAGTTTCTTCTCTTGAGCCTTGATTTCATTCTCTTTAGACCTGATCTCCGACTCGTACTTGAGAGCTAAATCTTCGGCTTCACCGGACATCTTCGACTTGGCCTGGAGTAGAGAACGAATATAGACGGAATTCTTTTGCAACTCTTTTTGAGCATCCGCGAGCTGGCGGTCGGTGACACGTTTCGCCTCTTCCAGGACGTGGACATGTTCGACGATGGTTTTGTCCTGCTTCGACAAGAGCTGCTTTACCTCCCATTCCCGTTCTTTTAGTTCTGTGATCGTCTTGTTCAAGTCCTTTTCGAACTTGGAATTTCGTTCCTTGAGCTTCGCGATCTCTGATTTCTGGGTCGACGCTGTCTTTTCCAGCTGGGTTCGTTTGGCACTCTCAGTTTCGAGTTGCTTCCGAGTTGCCTCCAGATCACGCGATCGAATTTCCTTGTCGCGTTGCATTTCGAGAACGACGTCTTCAAAATCTCTGTACTTTTCTTGCGCAGCCGTCAGTTGCCGTTCCAGACTCTGAAATAAATAATCTGTCACGATACAAAGGCACATTAAATTTGGCAATCCATACCTCCTTCGCTCGCAGCGCCTCAGCGAGTTGGTCTTGACTTTCGTGTTGACGTGACCTGAGAGAAAGTAACTCTGAGTCTACGAATCGCTTCGCCTTTTCGAGTTCGGACAGATGAGCCTGGACCTTGGTGAGTTGAGCCTGAGCAACCCTCTCCCGATCCAAAAGCGAGCTATGGCTATGTTGCAGAGACGTGTGTGACCGAATTGTCTGCTCAAGTTCCACCTTCATGTTGCTCTGAGTCTCCAACGCGGAGCGGCGCAGTTCTGTCAACTCCTGGTGGAGCTTGCTGGCCTGAATTCGCAGATCGGAAAGCTCAACCTCCTTGCTCTTCTCCACCTCTGATCGACGCGTGGCTTCTGTTGTCTTGGTTGCCAGAAGTGTTCGAAGTTCGTCCATTTCTTCCTGCAACTTGTCTCGCGATGAGATATCAGTGGCATGGTCTTGTCTCTCCGAATTAAGCTGAGCGTCCAGGGTATCAATGTCTGCTCGTAACTCCATGATCTCCATTGAAGCACTGTCACGTTCCACCTTGAGGGCTTCCAGCTGGTCTTTTAGTTCAGATATTTGTTCTTCCTTCTTCTGAATCATGCTCGAGTATTCGGTCGCCGTCCGGCCGAGTTCCGCGACTTGCTCTTTCGCCTGTCGAGCTTCATTCTCCAGATGATCAGACTTGTCCTTGAGAAGGTCTCTGACAGTAAAATAAATTAGAACCTGCGTATTGAGAACAAAAAAGAGAACTGACCTGTTGCGAACCTCAACATCCAATTTACCTCTCAAGTCCTTCACTGCAGATTCCATTCGTTCCTTTGTCCTCCCAAGGTCTTCCTCGCGTTGGAGGGCCAGGCTTCGCAATTCCTCCGACACTTCATGAATTTGCTCCAGGTCACTCTGGAGAGCCTCAATCTCATCCTGCGCCTTCTTCAATTCCTCATTAAGTTCCAACTCCCTCGTAACCCATGACTGTTCGCCGCCTTCCAAGCGGACAAGGTGCTCTGCCGCTTCGTCGAAATTCTCGCGCAACATCTCGTACTTCTCCTCGCTCTCTTTCTGGAGCCGCATCGCCCGGCTCAGTTGCGAATCGAGAGTTGCAATGTCCGCCTGGAGCACCGCGATCTCGTCTTCGAGCTCGGCCTCCTGCTTTTTGCTTCTCTCCAGTAAAGCGTCTTTCTCCAATGCCAATGCCCGCTCCGCCTCTAGGTTGTCCTCCACCTTCCTCTTCTCTGCTTCCAGAGACATTTTGAGCTTTTCCAACGCCTCACGCTCCTGCTTGTCCCGCTCAGCCCTTTCCTTGATCAATGTAAGTTCCATATCCTTCTGCCGTAGCTCTTCGTCGTTCCGGGTAGCAGCAAGCAACGGTCGGACCTATGAAATACAATCAACGAAATATCTGGAAGGAAAGAAAACAGTCGAACCACATACTTTGGTATACAGCTGCCACCAAGGCCACTCTCGCAACTCTCCATACACTCTCGCATTCCTCTGAATGGTCCTAATCGCCACCGCCCTATTCAAAATCTTCTTCATCTGCCTCCTCGCCGTCCACATCCGCGCCACTGCCTGCAATCTTGAGAAAATATCAAACAACAGGGCATCCCTCCTCTCCTCCAACTCCGCCAGCACCCCCGCCTTGAAGAAAATTTTGGACGTGCCCAACCTGAAAATTGTATCATCCAGCTCCAACGAATTCACCATCCGCCTACACGCCTCTCGACCATCCATATACCCCCTCGGGAGAATTCCTGGTGTCAGAATCTCATACCGTTGTCTAAACTCGACGAACGGCAGCCGATTAGGGTACCCCAAGCGCGCAATACGTATACCCTCCAAAACGCCATTACATCTCAGCTGGTCCAACACGAGGGGGACATCCATCCTGCCTGGTTTCTTCAGGGCGTTGGGCACGATGCATCGTACGAAATGCGGTTGTGTCGCACGGAGCTGCATCATCAAACTCGCAAGCTGCTCTTTATGCCTTTGCGCGACTGTTCGGAAAGCGCCCTTTTTCATCGTCCGCTTCTTGCTCGTGCCGAAAGTGTTATGCCCGCCAGGTCCCACAGACACATCCGCGTAGTCAGAAAACAGGTCCGCGACGTAGCGCTCCGAAGAAGCAGCCAGCACGCGCGTGAGGTTATCATTTAGCGGGTCTTTGTTCTTCTCCAACCACCCATCCGTGCGGTATTCCACCTTGGCAGCGTAGTGCTGGATGATGAAACCTTGCTCAAATCGAGAAGGCTCATATTTGGTCTTTCCCGGATGAACTTCCTCGTCTTCGTTGGTCAAAGTCCACAGAACGTTGAGCTTGTTGGTGAAAGTGCGATCGTCGGCCTTGGGCATGATGCATTCCTCGTCGAGACAGCTAAGGATTCCAATGGCATTTCCGCTCGATTCAATGAGGTCAATCGTTGGCTGCAGATCCAACCCGAAATTGACATAATCCCACTGAATACCCTCGCGAGCGTATTCCTCCTGTTCTAGGACAAACATATGATGGTTGAAGAATTGTTGGAGTTTCTCGTTGGTATAGTTAATCAATAATTGCTCATAGCCATTGACGTCGAAAATCTCGAAACCGGCGATATCCAAAACACCAATAAACGTCGCTTTGGAGGAAGGTCGGTCCAGGGCCCTGTTGATTCGCTCAACGAGAGCTCCAAAAGATTTCTCGTACAGCGTCTTGCACAATGCTGACAGCTCGTCGACTGCCTGCTGACGTGTTCGCGCCTGGGTAACCCATTCTCTACCAGCCAAGGCTCGGGGACGGAGAACTGCACGAGTGAACTCTGCTATCGGAATGCCCAGGAGGTGGCAAACACGTTCGGCTTGTGCAATATCTCGCATCTCCGCGTCGTCGGACCTCGTCGAGGTTACAACAATATTACCGATGTGGAGGACAGCTGCAACTATGCGGAAGAGGTCGAATTGTTCCGATGGATCGAACCCGACAACGTCGAGGGCGGCCTAAATGGGCAACAGGGAATTGGTTCAAGATGGAGAAGAAAAATCAAAGTACACCCTCACCTTGAGAGAATTCCAGTCATCCCTGTCATCAACACCATCGACCTCCCTTTTGCTCTTATTCAAAAATTCGTAGTGCTCCACCTCGCCATCCAAGAGTAATTTCTCTGAAAAAAAAAATCAGCGTCAACTTGGACGAATCCAAAAGTCAACTCACCTTTCAAAGCTCCTCCACCGACCATCAGCTGATAAAATACATGAAAACTTCTCTCCGCCTCATTTCGAAAAACCACCCTACTCTTCTCCAATAGATACCAATCAATATTCGCCCCAGCAATACTCCCATCGGGGGCGAACATAATCCTAACAAACTTTCCAAACCGACTAGAATTATTGTTTCTCTGAGTTTGCGCGTTTCCAAAGGCTTCCAAAATAGGATTTGCCTGGAGGATCTGGCGTTCGAGAAGGCCGAGACGTCCCTTTGCAGTCGTAATATTGGATCCACTCCCAGTCATTGATGGTGAAAGAACGTGGCCCTTGCGAATGGATCGACTGCGGGGCAGACCAGTCGTCGGCATGGTGGTGGAAAATGAATTGGAGGACGTGAGAGTGTTTGAGCGTGAATGTGAGGGGGTCGGTGGGTGATGAACGTCAGTGGCAATAGCAGCAAGGTACTGGATGACTTTTTTCGTGCTCTCCGTCTTTCCAGCACCGGATTCGCCTCTGTCGTTTTGTCAGTACAAAAGAGAGACTGGAGCGGAAAAACATACGTAATAAGAATGCTCTGATTCTCGCGTTCTTCGCCCATATTAACCCAAGCGCGCTCTGCAACTGCAAATACATGTGGAGGGTTCTCATCTCGTCGCTTGCCACGATATTGTTGAATAATCGCATCGGAATAGAGTGGTAGATTCTGGTACGGGTTAATCGCGACCAAGAACAAACCCGAATATGTCTGCAAAACAAAGAATGAGATAGATTTAAAGATGCACTGGGGTACAACCAACATATATTGCACCAGACCCATATCTCAAACGGAGATTATGTACCACACTGGCTTCATTCAAAAATGTAAGGTCGGCAATATCTTCGACACGGTCAAACTTGGGGGGATTCATTTTGAACAACTCTTCAAATCGAACCCTCCGGAACTAAACAAGATTAAAATGACGATCACGGAGGGAAATAAATAGTGAGCACACCTCTCCGCCTGCAGCCATGATGACTTCTGCGGCATCCTCCTCTTCGTTGTTGACCCAACCGGCAAGATAACCTTCCTTAATATCGGGTACCCATACCCACTTCTTCTCATTGAATTCGGCCTGCTGAGCGGCGGCTCTGGCTGCCTCGCTCTGGGATAGACGAGGAGCTGGCATGATTTAATGATGTATTCCAAGGTTCATCCAGGTATCGAAAGAAGGTGTCCAAGGTCAATAAAATGACAGACTGCTGTTGGTACGGGTATAAAAGAAGGAATGTTGAAAGGACACAGGAGACGCGCCAGACGCGTGATGGCAGCGTCAACCAACAACTACAAATCGGGAAGTACGTGCATAGATAAGATAAGATCAAATAACCACATTATCCCTTCACATAACCACACATCCCTGGTTGGGGTCAATACCCATTTCCTTCAGCTCTTCCTCAGTGGCCTCCTTCTCGTTCGCCTTCAGTTTCTCCCTCGATTCAAGGGGGAACCAATCCTGCATGAAATTCAACAAAGCCCAATCCACGTTGGCTACACAATTCGTTTTAGTAATTGTCCTCATCCATAAAATATGAATCACCTACTCCGATTGGCGACCAATACTGAGGGCGACCGACACATGGGACAGTCCCCTTGTTTCCGCTTCTGCATCTTCACCAAACACCTCACACAAAACAAATGCCCGCAACTTAACCGGATCGGTTTGAACGCAATGCTCGTGCATATTAGACACGAATAATCTTCGATGGAGGGGATAATCGGTAGGAGTTTCTCCCCTATCGCTTGCACCAGGATGCGGGGGAAGGAGAATGTGGTGACTGAATTTGCCATCAAAGCAAGAGGAGGCGGTGAGGTGCCGCCCTGAGTAAGGATGCCAGGTGGTAGCCCTGGCATAAATAACGAAGTCCGTTTCGCGTGTTTCTTCAATATCTTCCGCGTCGCTTCAGAATTTGCATGGGAGAACTAGAAACCCGTGAAACCCAAAAACTTGAACAAAAAAGGATGCATACCTTCTTAACATTCAAGATGAACAAATTCAAACTCAAAAACGTCTCCAGCGCCTCGATGCTCTGCTTCAACTTGAACTTTCTCTTATCCCCCAGCCCATTCTGAGTGACGCGCTCAGCAAACTGCTGCAACCGCTTCTCGCTCTCTTCCACCGTCCTCTCTCCTCTCGTACGTTCGCCCACAGCCTCAAACACCTCCGCCTCGAGATAAATCTGGAAAATCTCTCTCCAAGAATATAGGTCACTCTGTAGCGCACGTTCGTCGGTATTTCGAGTAGTATTATTAGAACAAACGGACAAACCTTTAACTCCCCGGTCTTCACTCTCACTGACCCCGCATGTGTTGTAATACTCGACAGTGGCTGAAAACTCGCCGAGACGGATGCAGGGTGTGCCGAGTCCCCGATGGCCATTGATAACATCTGAAGCGAATTCACAAATTCCGTATGCAACTCTGTCAAATGCTCCGAGATCGACTCCAGTGTGCCAGAGAGTAAACTATAGAATTCTGTATCATGAACCAGCGGGACGACGATCTCCTGCAAGCGCGGCACCAAGTCGTCCGAACTCGAACCCAAATTTCAGTCCGACCACCGCAAACAACTATTGGAATGACTTACTCCTCTCGATCCTCCATATACGCCCCCTTATGCTGCAAACTCCACAGCAAGCTTTCGTGCGCAGGAACCCCGACCTCGCTCTCGGCGACAAGCTCCCCGTCCTCATCAAGCTCCAGCACCTCCAATGCCCGACTCAAATGCACACCCACATCCTTCGGAAACTCCACCTCAGGCGCAGGCATGCTAATCCATATCCTCAGCTTCGGCTCGATTCTTCCAGAATTGCTATTTAGCTCATATACCACCCGTGGAATCGGCGAGAACCGTGTTTCGGCCGCGCTCTCTGCAGGGAGATCCGTTGGTGGTTCCCGCGATGATGGTTCATCAGAAATAAAGTATGGTGGTACTTCAAAAGCCGCCTTCTCGATATGACTTGTTCCGGCCGCGGGTACGACTCCTTCACTCGCCTCGATCAACTCATGCAGAATCGCCGGCTTAAGCCCCAATCCCGAGAGCTCGTTCACAATGCAGTTTATCACCTTCTTCAGCTGCACAAGACCCAGTAAGTAAACAATTCGGCATCTCAGGAACGAATCAGAAAAGGGAGAACACACTTGGCGGTAGTCCATGGCATTGTCCCTAAGGTCCGGCGGGAGGCTGAGAAGCAGCTGAGTATACGTCTTCGAGAAATGCATTTGCACACGTAGGAGGGGGCTACGGGAGGTGCTCAAGAAAAACAACGGCCAACGCTAGCGACATATATGTCGAGATGATCTGATATATTCCGGCCGTTTTTGTGTTGTGACATACCCGAAAGGGGTCAATATGTAGTGCAAAAAAGGGGTTCAATCGAGTTGTTGTGCAATGACTATAAGTTAATATCAAATAGATCTAACATTATCCAAAGGTCCATGAGGTATGTAGAGTATGCCATTCTAGTTCATTTTATGCCTTCCCAGGATGCACCCAAAAAGGGGTATTTTACTCGACCAATCTAAAAGGATGTGAGAAAAGTAGCACTAGGAAGCAAAAATCACGCACGAGGGTTCCTTGTCCAGCTTGACATGGATCGACGCGTGGTTGGTCACACCCTCAATACGATGGTAGGCATTCAAGTTCTTGTGCATCGTAATCTGGAATACCGAAGCTCCTCCTTGTCTAAAAAAAGTCATGGATCATTGGTAAACCACTCGAGTGGAGCAAAGGAATCCCATACCGGCTAGTGATGGTGCTATATGCAAGGAAGAAGACCCAGACCCTGTACCACCGATCCCCATACTTGGCAATGACCTTCTCCTTGTTGCTCACCCAGTTCTTGTACCATCGGTAGATTGTAGCGGAATAGTGAACACCAAGAACGTCAATGTTCTTGATCTCAAAACCAGCACCTTCCAGCTATTTTGGAGCAGAGTAAGCAACCTACCTTCGGACGAAGAGCGATCAAATGACAAACTTTGTTGATAACCCAGCCAAGCGAACATGAAGCATCGGCACCCGGGAAAATATATTTGTTCATGAAAAGACCCCTAGAACTCATATCAAAAAAACGACCTCAAAGTACATCTGGCGACAGGACCACTCACCAGATGAGATCCTCATACTGCCAGCTAGGACGGATACCAGCAACCTGGAATACAAACACACCGTCATCTTCCAAGAGGTCATACACCTCCGCCAAGAACTGCGAATAGCGGCGGACACCAACGTGCTACAAAGCGCGTTCCATGAACACTTTGTCACTAAAGCCGTCAAAAAAAATCACATACCTCGGCCATCTCAAGACTGACGATCTTGTCATATTTCGTACCGGTAGGGATTTCGCGGTAGTCGCAGCACAGGATACGAGCCTTGTCCGCAGAAACCTATCGAAAATATACTTAGAGAATGGAACAGACGAGAAATGTCATTGAACATAAACAACTTACGCCATTCTTGGCAATCCTGTCAGTACCGAACTTCGTTTGGTTCTTGGCGAGAGTAACACCAGTCGCGTCGCATCCAAAGTTCTTGGCAGCATAGGCAACAAGAGTTCCCCATCCACAGCCAATGTCGAGGAGTCTAAAGTCATAATGAATAAAACACTCATGAAAAAAGACAAGAATACATACTTGTCAGTGGGCTGGAGGTTCAATTTGTTGCACACGATGGCAAGCTTGTTATCCTGGAGTTGTTCCAAAGATTCCTCGGTGTTTAGGTCAAGAACGACGCCGGAGGTATAAATCATGCGGGGACCAAGGAACCTAAGAACGAATTAATACATGCACAAGAGCCGAATCGCAGAAATAGCAGCTACACACCATTCGTAAAAGTCATCGCCACCTACATAGGCGCCATGTTAACCACAACAATAGAATAAAGGAATATATGACGCCACATACGATCATAGTGGCCGCGGACTTGCTCCTCATCTTGGCTCTGAGAGTGGACGATGACTTCGGGAAGAAAGACGGTGAACACGTATTTGAAGAGCTCCAAGGTGAAGCTCATTTTTGCCCAGTCATGACGTTGTTCAAGAATCTCAAGAACATCGCCTGACAAAAAGGGGAAAGAGAAATCAGCACCCAGGTAATGTGTAACTGGACACTTGTACCATTAAAATCGACCTTGCCATCAAAGTAGGAGTCGTGGAAGAGCTGCATAGGCATCTTCTCCTTGCCCTTGTACACCTTCTTGAGCTCGGCGTCCTTGATAGTAATATACTCCTCGATGTCTTTGCCAGGCAACACGACCTTCTCGTTTCGCCTCGCACCATAAATACTGTTGAAAGACCAATACCCCACTGCAGTCGGGACACCAGTCAACAGGAACATGAACAAATAGGTCTTGAAGCCGCCATATTTAACGATGGGAAGGAAAGACTTGAGGATATAAGGAATGACCACGACGAGGGCAGCGAGATGACAATTGTTGAAGGAACCGTTGCCCTCGGCAAGACCGACAAGGGGAGCGTTTTTGATAGCGGGGTAGTTCGTCACCCGCACGGAGGAGGAACTCATGGTGGTGGTGAAGAGAAAGATATTTTTGACAGCGCGACGCGCGAAATAACAATTTCGACTTTGGAGCTGTTTGGTCCAATGGTGCGACCCTGAGCCCCGGTGAAAATCCAGAAAGTTCCGGATTTCGAATTTCGGAGGACAAGTCCAGTAAATCTGGGAATTGGAAAGTGCGGCAATGTGTGCGGCGATCGTGTGCGGCGGCAAAATCCGCCAGGCAATAACGTGACCCATTTCATCAAGTCCCATGACTTGAATTGGACGCGTCTCGCCA
>Ga0307517_10007100_pt1 | contig 16428 bp, 17 predicted proteins | sample 23_EM_MG_FD_194515 | JGI IMG/M metagenome (GOLD analysis project Ga0307517, IMG submission 194515) | Populus trichocarpa ectomycorrhiza microbial communities from riparian zone in the Pacific Northwest, United States - 23_EM | ecosystem: Host-associated > Plants > Roots > Unclassified | place... | reverse complement strand
CAGCCTAAGCTAGTCCGCGAAATAAAACTATAAAATACCGGAGAGTAATACTGACGAGCTTGCTGCCAATTATTACACCTATTTTAGTGAACGCCTGACAGGTTTAACCAGAATATATATATTGAATTAACATAATATTATTATAATGTTTATGGATTTTGCCCTGCCCCAAGCGAACTCTCATTATCACTAGCCATCGCAAGACCTGCCCCGGCGCAAGGACTGTCCTAACTCCCAATACCTCAATTGCAAAGAAAATATTAGTTATAATCTGCCTGACCCCCCCCCTCCAACTGCCCCGTCTTAGCAACTACCGTCAAATTTGGAGTACCCAGATCCACAGCACAATCTCTCACGAGTACTATAACCTCATTAGCCGCTATCCCATTTAGAGCCGGGAAGGGGAACCGATAATCATTTCCTTATCCGCATGACTTGATTCACTTTGAAGGTACAATACCTCGTCAGGCGCCCACCCAGTCTAAAGAGAAACGTGGCTTAGCCGAAAAGGGAGGTTTGCTGGCGCTCGACCGGCCTTGTGGATGCCGCTAGTTATCTAGTATCATACCGAAGAAAATCTCGATTACCGGTAGGTCCCCCGAGAGGTGTGAAATCGATATCGTTCTTGTGGGTACCGTACCGTGCCACTGTGGGATGAGGCGACACATGCACGAGTATCTGCCTTATCGTTCAAGTCGCGCACTGTCATAATGGCCATCCACGAAAGCTTCTACGCCCAAGCGATACCATAAGCCCGACTGCATCTGCGCAAACTACGGCAGCCTAGGTGGCTGACCCTGCAGAAACGATTTTTGATGGAAGCCATAAGCACCTTAGACAGGGATGATATTGTTGGCCCGCCCAAAATTAAGATATACCTGGCGTTCTCACTCAATAGTATTATACCAAACAAAAGTCGTAACCTCCCTCGACAAAACCCACTCGAGTAGTGCCCCAGGCAACCCACAAACAAATGCACTACATAGCGGGAACCACGATAGTTTGTTTATTTAGCCGGCTGTGATAGTCTCATAACAAATTTCTAGTAATTCCAACTTATTATTTCATCCTTAGACATACGCCTCACACCGATATTACTTCCAGACCTCTCATGGCTGATCAGCCTCTGGAAATATGGTTTTGCGCTCCCAGCCACTTGGCCCGCCATAGCAAACCCATGCGAGCAAGCGAAACCCCGCAGGACTAGCACAGTAACTAACTTGAGCAAAAGCTCTACCTAGGTTATCCAAGGATTGGAAAGCTCTTTCTCACAAGAGAGCGGTCTATAGGAACACTTTGGGGATCAGATTTTTCAATCACTATCAATATACCGCTGAACACCGTAAATTATGGCATTGGCGATCATCCCCCAATTCCCCCCCCCTCCTGGTATACAAGTAAATCTGTAAAAACTGAAATACCTATAGAAAGTAGTGTTTACCAATAGACGAACCAATAAGGAGGCTCTAATCACGGATAAAATGCTCCCATGCCGGATGGTGCGAGCTCAGCTTTCATCGAGCTCCAGCATGGAATTGATATTCGGCTCATAAAATACCACTCGAAAGGTTAAACCTGCAACCAACAGGGGGAAGCTTCGATCCCTGACGCAAAATCCAGGCTCGATAGGCGCAGTACCATTGTAGGCCCTGGTCGCACCGGCGCTGATAATACCCCTAATTTAATTCGCACTGCAGTTGGCCATATCATAATACCTCACAATCTCCAGCGCAACCGATATCATAATAACCATCGCTCCAAAAGACACCACCCTCATTCCACCTTCCCTTCCCTCTTCCTCTCTCGCCTCCGGTGCGCTGGAGCATAGAGCCGCACCGCGCCGTGAGCTCTTTAATTCCTCTTTTTTGCAACCTAAATGAGGGCATCCCTTGTATTGGAGGTGGAAGACTCCCTCTTGCTTTCCCTTGATACTTAAATATCGAGATCGGGTAAAAGCTCTGCTGGCGCTAAGTAGCCTTTCAGCAAAGTACTCGAACACGCTCTTTCCTACCGATATCGCAAGTCGCGCTATTGGGGTGTTGGCCATTCGGTAGCTTCAATGCGGGTCTCCCGGGAGTCTCATGCAGCCTCTAGATACCTGTTAGAACATACTTTTTGGCGGTTTCTCTATTGATACGTTTTATGCTATCAAATTAACTGCGAGCCGGATGGGGCGAACGGGTGAGATAAAAGACTGTCTACTACCCTCTCCTCACCTTCTATACTCACATTCATGGCGGGGGGTACCCTGAAAGGAAAGGACGGAGGAGATTTCGACGAGGCGGTGTCTCCCACGCCTCAAACAGCGTGGGGGATTGCCGCTCCGTGCGACTGGAGCAGTGCTGCCACCCTGTTATGGCCACGCCTAGTAGCGGGCAAGAGTAGTATTTGGCCGCAATTACCAGATTTATCAGGGTTGACCTCTTCCCGCATGAGTAGTATTTTCACCACTTTCTCATACCCATACCATGCGGCGAACGAGAGCGGTGTTCGGCCGCGATTATCAGGCTCGTCAGAATTGACTTCTTCCCGTCCGAGCAATATCTTCATCACTCCCTCGCGTCCACTCGAGGCGACAAACGAGAGCGGTGTTCGGCCGCAATTATTTGGTTTGCCAGAGCTGACTTCTTCCCGCATGAGTAGTATTTTCACCCATTCCTCATGTCCATTCCAACCAGCGAGCGAGAGTGTTCGGCCGTGATTATCTCGCTCGTCGGGGCTAACATCCTTCTACTCGATTCTCATAATATTTTCACTACCCCCCCGTGTCCATCGCAACGAGCCTGCGAGAGCGGCGTTAGACCACTATTATCTGGTTCGTTGGGGTTGACATCTTCCCGCATGAGCAGTATTTTCACGGCCCCTTCACTCCCAAAGTTCTAGCCGGGGATTGTGTATTCACGTCACCGGATTGCTCCGTCACTTCCAATTATGGAATCGCTCAACCTCGGATATTTTGGCCCATAAAATTTGTTCGGAACCAATAGTTACGTCCTAGCTCAGGAAGTCCAGAACCCCAAGAACCAAGACTACAGTGCAGTACCTTGGCTTCAGACTCAGGCAAGACAACATGAGTGAGCAAACTACGTGACCAGCAAGCCAAAAACCATCTGTGCAAGAGAGTTCAGGATGCCACAAGGCCCAGGGCCTACCAGTCGCATTCCGCTGCTAAAGAGAGCTGTGGTTTAAGCCCTAAATTGGCATTCGGGAGTTAGTTTTGATGCGATAGGGATTGTCACAGCTTTGGCGTGAAACTTAATAGATGCATCATTCAGGGCGGAAGCAACAACTTTGATGGATAATATCTGAAATCTACTTCATGAGCTTCCTCAGACCCCCGAGCACATATAATACATGTAATTAAAGTCATGGTCTTGTTTTAAGGTGTCTTTTCCCATTTCGCCATTGATGCAATGGTGATCATTTGATGGATTATATTGACTAAAATATCCGAGGATGAGTGATTCCATAATTGGAAGTGACAGAGCAGTTCCTTTATCCAGTGAATTAGGCGGGTCATCATTGAGTCAAGCTACTACCCATTTATCATACGGTTTGCTTGAAAGTCACGCCGCAGGCTACAGGAGACGGATACAACTTGCGCCACACACCATCCATCTACAGGGCAGAGGAGAGAGCCCGACACCTGTTCCTCTTTGTCCCGCCCAAGCTCTGCGAAAACTTTGTCTCACCACCCTCATTACTTCTATTCTAAGAGCTATTTAACAATATACGCCTCACGGAATTCCTGACCTCCCGCCCACACCACTTCTCGTGTCACTTCCTCTAATTACGATTACGAAAATAACCAATACCAACGATGCCTACAGATCGCTCCATCCCACGCAATATCTCTTTTTATGATGCTATCCACCCTGATGTGGCTCTTGGAGGGTTTCTCCAGAATGGGTCTGTAACCGAGGCAAACTTTCTTGACATTCTCGCAATCTTGCTTGTCATTGAGGGGGGTCCTATACTTGTTCAGGAGAGGACATCGAGCCATATCGTATCCAGAACAGCCGTGCCACTCGAAACGGGAGTATACGATATTTATAGTGAAGGTATGTGCTATGTTTCCTCCATGTACAAGGCGACCCAATTACTGATTCCGACAGCCTCTATCCAAGTCAGTGATGAGCCTTGGATACACCGGTTGACTTCTTACGGGACACCTCGTAGAGTGGATAATTTCCGTGATGAAATCCGTAACCGCGACCGGAAATGCGTGATATCAGGACTATCAATGCCTAGATTCCTTATGCAGGCTCAGAAGTTGATCGCTTTTGAGGCTGTCCATATCTTCCCTCCTGAGCGTAACAGTCTTTGGATTCAGCATAATTGTCAACAGTGGATCACAGACATGGACGATGCCATCTGCTCCTCGAAAATCAACTCAGCTCAAAACGGATTTCTTCTCCAGAAAACTGTCCAGCAATTGTTCGATCAGTACCTCGTCTCTGTTAACCCAGACGATAACCACAAGGTAGTTGTATTTACCGATGATCTTCTTGGCCTAGATGGTAGAATTCTCGATCCCGCGTGCCGAAACCCTGCCGATCCCCACCGCGTGTCCGATGAGGCCTTAAGGTGGCATTTCCGCCAATCAGTCCTCGCGAATGTTAGAAGAGGAGGGGAACCGGTCTTCGAGCATGACTTCCCCCCTGGGCATGATATGGTCAGGGAGATCCTGGCTGGCCCATATGGTCAGGAACGATTCGAGTTGGAGATAGCTTGTAGGTTGAGAAGGGCTTCGAAAGACAACCATTCCCGTCCTGGAGAGACTCCACAGCTCACAAATTAATGACACTAGCCGTACAATTATCTTCTATCGGAGGCCTGGCCTGGTGGTAACAATCATCTTGGAAGTGAAAAAAGTGCCACGAACGGGAATATTAACCAAATGGGGTAATAAAAAAGGTATCTTGCAATGGGAGGGTTTTTTCTGTTTCATTTTCTTTGCACTCTTCTTTAGGCTAGCTATTGCTAGGTGGCTGTAGTTGTTGCAGTACATACTGATAGGGGGCGGGGGGGATTGTTGATAGTTTAGCTATCACGTGCATGAATGTGTGGTAAAATGAAGTAACCCTCTACCGCATCATGGCAATTTCTCTCATTTAACTTTAGCAAAGAACTCCATTATTACAGTTTACAGGTTTTAACGTAGTGAAGTGCCCACATCACTTTACAGTAATGCCGGTATCTCATTATCCGGTGGGTCGGGCTTCGGATCACAAATTGGGCCGGTCTTTTGTTATGCCACAATGTTCCTGTATATGTCAATGCACGTTCCGCACCACGGTAGGCACGGCGGAAACACTAAGGTTTGTACTTTGTATTCTCGGGATTTCAATGGGTTGTTGTTAGGGCGCATCCTCCACGCTCCGGGAGGGTGGATTCATATTATCATAATTATGTCAGTCAGCCAGGTGGGCTGGACAGCATTGCGGGCGCTCACGGCATATCACTCGGCATCTGAAGAGAAGTCCTATGACGCGGAGTCACGTGTGATAGTTAACGTCCAAAATTGAAGGGGACACCACGGTAGCCACAACGCCACTTAGGACGGGACGCGCATCATCGCCTAGCCGAATGTCGGTTCCAGATTACCCATCATCCCTTTGCCGCAGATCAATACCCCAACAGCCCTACCAACTCGCTTCAAATCTTATCATACCTGGAACCAGCCTCTCAAACCCCAGTTCCAATCACCCCAGCAGCAAACCCCACCATCAGCGCATATATACCAGTGTTTACCATGGCTGACCCAACCACCAGCACCCCCTCACGTTTTGTCGCAAACACCGAAACCCTGGAGGATGTGCTAAAGACGCAGACCGTTGGTCTTGTGCATCTAAGCGAATTCAAGAAGCGTCACGTCGAACTAGCGGAATAGCGGGACCGCGAAGCAGCCGAAAAACTACAACTGATTCGCAGCAGCGGCGGCGGGGGTGGGAGGCCTGCGAGCTCGTCTCGGGAAGGTATTGAGGCGCCCACCGGCAGCGGCGGTAAGAGAACTAAGAAGCGCAAGAAGGTGGTCAAAGGGAAATTATCCTTCGCTGGGGAGGGTGATGGTGATGATGGCACAGATGATGACGGTTACTCTTCATCCGCCGACCCGACAAGGTCTAATAGTGAGGATAACAATAAGAGTGGCGGGAGGACGAGGTGAAGAAGCGGAAGGTTAATCGGAAATTGGGGCTACCGGCTCCGAAGGTCTTGACGAAGAATACACTTTTGAGGGAGGCTCAGGAGCGTGAGACTTTGAGGAGGGAGTTTTTGGCTTTGCGGGAGAAGATTAAGAATGAGGAGATCAGTATTCCATTTGTTTTTTATGATGGTAGGTATTGTGCATGCTGCAATTTTTCAAGTTGACATATGACTAACTCGCTCGACAGCACTTTGAATTCTACTATTTTATCGTCAATCGCACCATGGGGCCCAACGGATTATTGTTTGATTTCCCTTCATCCCCATCGCCCACCTCCCAGACTTGCACTCCGAATCCCAATCGAGATGATCCTACAATGACAAAAGTGGTGGATCGCCGCTGGTACGAACGGAATAAGCACATATTCCCCACGAGCGTGTGGACGGAATTTGATCCCAATACGGATTACTCGAACATGGTACGGCGGGATATGGGTGGGTATGCATTTTTTTTCGCTTGAGCCTCCTTCTCGGCAGTCGGCTCTGGCCTGGCTGCTCCTGGGTTAGAGATGGTATAATGTACTATCAGAAGAAGGCTCTTCTGAAAACTACGGTATGATACTGTATAATATGATATTTACTTTTTTTTTTCCCCTGCTTTTTCGCTTGTTTGGTAACATGGAATACGGGACCTAGGCTAATGGTTGACCCCGATGTAAAACCCTTCGTATGTTTAGTTGCAAGGAGAAATTCAATGAAACTGATGATTGGATGCGTCATCCCATTACAAGTGTCGGGGTTAACCTCGACGCTGCATAAGCTCGAAGAATGAAATTTTAAATTTCCGCAATCTCATCTATTCTTTTCTTTTCTTCACACTGAAACCGACCATTGTTCTCATCATCGCCACAACTCCTTGCTCGTTTGACCGAGATACCAAGTTAGGATGGGTGGCTTTATTCTCCGGTGTAACGACCTCCGATGTCGTGCTCAAACTGATGGCCGCGCTGCCAGTGTTGTGACTACCCGCAGGTAATTAGCTCCCTGATTTTATTGAATAAGCTCATCATACTGCTCGGGGGTGTCAGTAATAAGCGGAAAACAGCCTCCTTGTCCTGACAGAAATATACACTCGTACGGGATAAGCGGGGGTTGTCTTCGGGTTCTTTGCTAAACTCCCGAGTTTGTTCACCCCACTCTTGGAGGGCCTATTCCCCATTACCCCTTAAGCTGATTATCTTTTGCTCACATTCTACAGCCATATTTACTGCCTCCCATGTGCTGCCGGTCTACAGCTTACTGAACCCCCTCCGAACAGTCAGCGAACCTGCCCCACCTGCGATACATCACTTTCCAAGCCGGACGATGCAGTAATCGCAGTTCTCAACCCCAGCGACGACTACACGACTAGTGTGCTCAGCAGGCTCAGTCTGTTGCTAGGATGCAGATTAGGAACTCTGTGAATCCGAAAACTGCCTACGCCAACCACCCTGCCCGATCCCTTCTACTTTCAATGCTAGAAATGGAAAACAGGATTCTTGCCCTAGAGAAAAAAACGCAGATCAAGATGATGCCTTGAAAGAGGAAAGGGAAGCCCGTCACGAGGGCTTAAAGGCAGAAACACAAGGTCGGGAGGAGGCCGTAAAGGCTGAGAGAGAAGTTCAACAACTTGCTACGGAGGCCTTGTGCAGAATTACCGAATAAGTCATGATGCTCCGCCCGCTAAAGGCAACCGCAATAGATATTCGTCAACGATTCTTTGCTACCTTCCGTCGAAAGCAAGATTCACTGCAGGTTGATGATCAACTGATCAATCATTGTGGAAACCTCCGAGCCCACGCCGGAGATGTCGTCCTCGACTTCTGCCTCTTTAAGAACCACCTGATTTGTTCCGACGAGACTTTTTCGACACTGTATGGTGTATCCTGGGTTCAAGCCCAAGAACTACTGGGTATGCTTGTTTATTCCCCCACCCTCTACCAGACTATTTGCACTGCTAACCGTGACCGCCAATAGGATATGAGCACCTCGTCGACTCTATGAATGCCAGGGCAACGGGTATCACGAATCCTCGTCTTGAGTGGAGCTTTGAACAAGAGGCTGGGTTTAGAAACCTGGTCAATGCAAGTATTGATTGTTAGAGTTTGAGCTTCGTGCTAGGTTGATTAGACACACGGTTCCGAATTGATTCAGTTGTTGTATCCAAGAATCCGGAAGTAGATGGGAGGGCGGTTGGTGGAAGGGGTTCGGCTATTCAGCGAGAAGGAAAAGAGGGATAGTGGGGGATCGTTGGGATAGTGTTGCAATAAGGTGAAGAGAAAGTTTTTCACCCCACCAAAGGTGTCATGTTGTTTCGTGATGTGGTTGGTGGGCTTATGATTTCCTATGACGCGTAGTTACGTGGGACGGTTAATGCTTAAAATTGAAGGGACACTAGCTACAACGCTACTTAACACGCAATTAATCCTTTTCCAATTACCCAAATTTTCCTTCCAGATTCTGTCATTTTTTCTTAATCAGATCTCTTGTGCGCACACCCGACGGACTAAGGGATAAGCCGCCGTAACTGTGGGTTTCAACACATATTTGGTTTAAGGAAAATTGGCTGGAGTTGTAGCACTGTTCAAAACCACAATTGAGAATTTGTCATTTAATTCTTTTATTAAATTTTGATCTGATCGCGAACAAAAAGAGATTCTAAAAATATTTATTGAAAAGGCATTGAAAAACGATCATGACAAACCCCATGACCCCCAGTTAAATATCCCTAGGCAGGTATATAGCCACCCCCTCTGATGAAGATTTCTGCTGTATCACGGAGCTCTTCGAGGTCCAGTGGAATTCTGGTCTCTGGGTTTATTGTAGGGGGGCAATTTCCCGCGTAGAATTCATGCATCGAGATACTAGGGTTTTGTGCGGGAAGCTGCGGGATTGGGAAGATGTTCTGCATTCAGGATTTACGGATTAGCAACTAAAACTGCAGACTTAGTATGAGGTAGATGAGAGAAGCTTGCATAATGGGTGGGGGAAATGGTGAGTCCAAGTGCATCGGGGCAAGCACGCGAGACAGACAAGACGAGCTGGATACGGTCACTTTGATCTATGTTATGAAACTTGGCCTGCAGAACAACCGTAACCGCATTTTGTGAACCTTCTTGCCAAAGCATTGCGTCGTCGAGATGTCGTGTAGGGGACTCTTGCCAGCCAGACTCCATAACAACTGAGGGGAATGGGGCCCATTTTTTCCTATCAGGACCGGTACGGGGTATAAAAACCATATCTGGCTGCTTGAATGAGCCTTTATGTTGGTTGATGAAATTATCATATCCTGGGAAGCTAGATTAGCGAGAATTGATCGGGATGAAGCCACTTAGCAACCTACCGGTAGCACCCATGATATCGATTGTATCATTCCAGGCCCTAGTCAAGAGCCCATCCCAAGAAGCACTCAAAAGTACCTTGCTAATCCAGGCTCCAACACACTGGTGCATTGTTGTAGGCATAACAACCTTCAATCTATTCTCAGTGGAAAACCAATGGATGCTATACAGGTTAGTTTGTTATAAAAAAAAAAGCAAAAAAAACAGGTGAAAGTATTAGCTTACCGGAAGGAATATGTCTCAAGTTGAGCCATCCGCTTGCGAATGCATTTGCGAATGTGCATAAAGCCTTTTTGATCAAGGTCATCACGGACAAAGAGGTCGGGATGACAGGTCTTGATTGCCTGCAAAACCTCCTGAAAAATACCTTCAGCCCTCATGACTGAGCTATCAAGCACTTGTATTTGATCCATGTGAGGGGAAAGTGCACAGGGTGGATTGTGGGTGGTGTAGCGACGTTTGCAGGTACTGGTTAGTTGGTGGGTATGTGGTGGGGTTGACGCTTTGTTGGTGGAATAGAGGCTCATTAATGCCAAGCCCCACAAGATTCTACTCGCATTTTGGCCACAGCCTGGCCTTGTGTACTGCCGGTCACGTGGATGACCATACAAGTATTCACTCATTTTGAAGAAAAAACATTAGGGTAATTTTTCTCCAAGTCATCCTTTCATAAAAATTATATCAGGGGTATGGCTAATTCAGGCATGAACAAAACCTCGAGATCTTGAGGGGCTTATGCTAGTTTCTTGCACTGAAGGTATTATATGTAAACATTTTCTTTGTTTTCCTGGAAATGATTGCTGTTACTTGTTTCCAAACCCTAAGCCCAACGTAAAAGAGAACTCTACCCACCCGCCAAAAAATAATAATCCCGACACTGCGGCTCACCTTACGCAGCCAAACAAACAAAATAAAAAACACAGATCACCTGTGAATTCACCACCATCATCGCCCTACCAAATTTCCTCCACTAACCTACCCCTCAGCCCCACCACAGCAATACCGCAAATACACATCTCACAAAACCCTCTTTAATTAATTATAAATCAAGAATGGCTATACCTTATTATCTCCCTGAGTAACACCCTCCCCTGAGTTCCCTCTTCTTACCGCTCAGACATAACTAATTTATTGGAGTCTCTTCATCGACTCTGACTCGGACACTGATACAAGAATAGCGTCAAGTTCAAGGCCATATACAAGCCGACCCGAAACTCGAATGCCATTTTACATGGGAATCAAGGTGGCTATTTTCCGTGCCAGAAGTGCGGTGTCAAGTTTCGGATACCGAAGATGACCCTATTCTTAGAGGAAATGGCAAGGATGATCTCGGGAGACACCTTTACTGCGGAAAGTGTAGGGTTAACTTTAATAGCAAGGAGGAGTTGAAGGGGCAGGTGGTGGAGAGTTCCGAGCCCCTTGTTTGTCGTGAGTGCTCTCAGGAGTTTCACATTGTTGAGGCTCTCGATCTTCATTAGAAGCAGGTCTGTCTTCAACCCTTCTCCCCTTCCATTCTTGAAGCATGTTTGGCCAGCTAATCTGATACTACACCTAGGTCTACAAGCCCAAACCAACAACCACTCACCAGTGTCCAGCCTGCGATGCCTTGTTTAACTCTATTTCTGGTATCACCCAGCAAATCGAATCCGGACAGTGCAAGGGTGACCCCTCCCCCGAGGACTTTCGCGAGCTCATAAATTATGAAAACTCTCCCCTTGCCAAGAAAGACCTCCCCACCGATATTCTCACTGGTAGCACTACCACACACGCCTGGCGTGCTGGTATCCTTCCTAGCCACGTTAAAGTTGCCCTTGCCGAGACCGGTAATGGGTTCAAGCCTGAAGAACTCACCCGGAAGGGTTTCTTCAGTGTTCTCGACTACACTCTTCCAGCAAAACCAACTGATTTCCCCATGGAGGACCCGGAAGACTATTGGAACAAGATACTTGAAGCCTATGTCTGCCCTCGCCTCAGATGCTGGAAGAAATTCACTAGTACAACCGCGCTTAGGGCGCATCTTGAGAGTATTACCCATGACAAGGCTTTCCAGTAGGACCTCCCCAGTCTCTTCTAAGCCTACGTGAATGCTAACTTGTAGGTGGGTCGTTGCCCTACTTGCGTGGAGTGTTTCGTCTCATCTGCTCTCCTCCAGCATGCTGAATCGGGTGCATGTGGTGTTAAATGTTCTCCCGCTTATAAAAAACTCATGAAAGGGGCAATGGGCGGATTGGTGAGTGTGGGCAAAAAGGTGCAGGTCAAAACCGGTTGGTAGGAGCGGACCGCAAAGCAAGTGGCAAGGTGAAACAAAGGGGTATAGAATCTTTAGTTGCCCTGTCGGGTGATCGTGGTGGGGGGACCACATTTTTTCCTCTTGATGCTTTACCCCTTGCTTGGGCTGCCTATCGTGGGATTAATAAAGTAGCCGGGCTACTGTTGGTGCAAAGTGAGGTCAACGCAGATTTACTAGACTTTTACGGCAGAACACCGCTCTCTTGGTCTGCGGGCAGGGGACATGATGGGGTGGTAAAGCTCCTACCGGCACGGAAGGGTGTCAATCCTAATATTCCAGAAGGCATGGCAGAACACCACTGTTCTGTAATACCTGTCCTTGTACTGACTCTACGCAGAACCAAAGCTTCCCACGGAACCCAAGGTAAAGAAAAAGAGGGAAAAGCCTGCGAAGCGCGATCCAAAACCAAAAGGTAGCCCTCCTGGTTCATTTTATGAAATTTAGTGCTAATGTTCCTAGCCCTGGTTGATGTGGAGAAGCAATGCGGAGTCCAACTTGCTCATGACGCCCTCTGTGTGCCCGTTCCCTGACCTGCAAGTCCCACTCAATGGGAGTCAAGCGTGCGGTCCTCGGCCATCCCCAGCCATACGACATTCTCCTGGCAGCCTTCCGGAGGAAGAACCATGCGAAACAACAAAGTATATCCAATCCTTTCACGCACTTTTTTTCCCAGCTAACAAGCCACTAGAAGCGGCAATCAATGCAGGAGCTCCACCCCCCTGACGAAATCGAAGCTAACAACATACTTATCGACTCCGACGAAGAAGGGGAGCTAGTCATGGCTACGGTAGCGCGTTCTATGCCACGGCCGTTGGAACGACATATTGTCCCTGTGCGGAAGAAGTAGCAGTACGTCCGCAAGACGATGTTGGCCAGCACCCACAAGCCGCTTGGCGGCCAATTTTGGGTGGCCCCAATGCAAGGTCGTTGTTCAATACCTCTATGGTGAACCCTGCCTCTCGGGCCATGCCGGGGATCCAGCAAGGGAGACAGCCGCACAAGGTAGCAATGCGGCTCCTGCCTGATCTTCCCAATACCAACCCCAGTATCCTGAATCACAGCGGACAGATACCGCTTTTGTTGGCTCCGGGCTGTTGGGATAATGGAGTATTTAAGATACTACTGGGATATGAAGAGGTCAAGGCCAACATTACAGAAGACAACGGGAGAACACCCCTTGCCTGGGCTTCATATTCCGGAATCGATCGAGTTGTCAGGCTGCGGAGAGCGGGCACGATGTAGTATTGAGGCTGCTGTTGGAGCGCGAGGATCACTCGTCGCCCATCTCGAAATCCATATCTTGGTGGCCTGATACTACTCGGGTGCCGATGACGAGATCACCCTGCGAGAGAATCACTCCGCGTACCACAAGATCTGGTTCCGCCCGCGGGTTCTCGTAGACGTGGAGAAAGTGGACTCGAGCACCAGCATGCTCGGGAGTGTTAGAATTTTCACGAAGGTTCTATACGTATGGCATGGACGACTAGAGAAAAGGAGAGATCTGGTTTAGCTAGTGTTGGACAGTGTGGGAAGTTGAAGCGTTAGTGTATATGATCAGAAGGGTTAGCTCTAGATCTGGTTACGAGTGGTTGACCTCATCATATACATTTTGTATATAGAAGCCGAGATGAGGACACGAGTACTTTCTATTGTGACTGCGTTCTGGCAGTATATTAGACCGCGGTTTTGGCAGGACATAGGAAAGGGACGTGGGAAAAATACAGCGATAAAAGTTACTTTATAACAGGGAGCAAGTGCGAGGTACTGTTCTATGTCACCGCCACCGCCCTGGGGAGGTTGGGTCATCCGGAGGGAGAGGTGGTGGTTACCAGGGCAGCTGGTAGACATGGTGTTATCCAGATGATACCTACCTTATCTTCCTGCAACTTTGACGAGATTATCGATGCTAAGAAGGGAGATCAGATTCAGTGGTTGCAGCTCTACGTTAGTAGGGGTCGTGGGGTTATGAAAGGGGTTGTTCAGCATGCGGAGAAAAGGGGATGCAAAGGGCTATTCATCACGGTTGATGCTCAGCAGCTTGGGCGTAGAGAAAAGGGTACCCCGCTTGCTCCTTACATATTAATTGTTCCACCTAATGCAAAACTCCACAGACATCCGCGCCAAGTTTGACGATGCGGCCTCCGACATCCAAAGTAAAACACCGCACGCCATTGACCGCTCGTTGCACGCGCAATCTCCAGTTTCATAGATCCCAGCCTCTCCTGGCAAGACATTCCGTACTTCAAATCCATTACAAAGATGCCCATAGTCCTCACGGGTGTGCAGCGCATCGAAGACGTGCTAACAGCCGGCTGCCGTCCTCTCCATCCACGAGGGCCGCCAACTCGACACAGCCCCCAGTGCGATTGAGATTTTAGCAGAAGTCATGCCAGAACTGCGCAGTCGCAAAGTCCGCTATAGAATAGAAGTCTACACTGACGGTGGCGTCCGGCGCGCAACCGACATCATTAAGGCCCTCTGCCTCAGCGCGAAGGGCGTCAGCATCGCCAGACCGTTCCTGCACGCTATGAATGCGTATGGTGAGCCGGGTGTGGTCAGCGCTATGCAGTTGCTCAAGGACGAGTTCGAGGTGAGAATGAGACTCGTTAGTACTAAGAATGTGGATGAGTTGGGGCATGAATTGGTGGATGTTAGGGGACTTGGCGTGCACAGTGTGCCCACGCCGGCGGATTCTCTGTCGGCTGACGTTTACGACAAGTTGCTTGTGCCGCCTTTTGTGATAAAGTCAAAATTGTAGCTTGCTTGTTTTACCGCGGGATCTTTTTTTTTTTCTTCAACCGAATTGGGCTGAAGTGGTAGATGAGCAATGATATTTGCATGTATGATAGATATTAAGATAGAAGGCTGAAATGACTTTATATAATCTACATGCACCTTGTTCGCCTCACTTACCAAATGCTTCCCTGCGATACATTTTTTGCACAACTTTCTTGGCATTCCTGTGCCAAATATAGTAATCGCATACGAGTATTTATAAGCCCATCCTAGCGGGACCGAACCGGGGTCCGCTAAGAATAGTGACCTAACGTGTAATACTCGAATACCGTACTCACACCACAGCGTCCTTAATCCGCTGTGGGTTAGCCCCAAGATTAGGTAAGCACCACATGAATTTGGGATATCATACTCATCCGGCGTTTAGTTATCCACTCTCAGTGGGCGATCAGGTTGTGTAAGTGAGACAGCAGTCTACCGTATTATGAGGCAAAATTCGGATTGGAGCTAAAGTGAATTAAAAAGCAACAGAATCAACAGCAGGGCGTAAGGAACGCCCATTCGCCACAGTTGTAGGCATATGAGTGGTGGTGGGTGGGTAGGTTTAAGAAAATCTACACTAACCTCAACCAAACTCTTGCTGGATAATACGGTATCCTTAGCCTTAGTTCAAGGTTAACGTTGTCCGATTGGGAGTACCATACTTGTATCTATGTGTATGTCGACGTCCGTTCGAAGGCTCTGACGGAGTTTTGCTTTTTGTTTGCATAACGACATTGTTTGTGGAAGTACAGTTGGTTTTCAATAACCACACAGTTTTTCGTGGAAGATCGGACTCTGGAATGGGGTTGCCCGAAGGATCGCTGCTCCCTCTCGGTATCGGAATCTGTTGGTGTGATCGGCTTTGTTAACTCGGGGGTTTATTGAAAGGCCTGGTATTTTAGAAGAGACCCCCGAGCTGGAGCGTGAAGATGCCATTGGGCCGCTCACTGCCCCCCCTCAGACGGTTGATTTCTCTCTCTCACGGGGAGGTATCAGTCTGGGAGAGGCTTCCACCACCAGATGTTAAATTACTCAAGCACGAAGGACATCATATCCCGGATTAGCGAATGTGTAAGCGTGAGTGGGAAATCTGGGCAAATGGATTTCATGAGGAGGGGGCAGAGGAGCTGGGTGCGAGTGATAGAACTATGATACCAGGCTGGGAGGGTTGGCCGAGTGCGACATTATGACTTGCACTTTGCGTCAAAAAAACGGTTAGCGAAAGTACGTGCCACAAGAATGACGAAACCTCCCGTTCTAGCTATCGAGCTCCCTTCGTACGTTCACACGTGACCCTGATTGCTATTTCTATTTATCCAATGATGTAAATGGGCTGCATCTAAATTCACGCTACCGGGAACCAATTAGTACCGGGGGTGGCCACGGTGGCAGCTCTCGAAGTCTCTACCATAGTCATTATGATACGGGTACGAGTTCCTATCGATCACATGCGCGCAGGTTATCAAGACCGGTCAAACGAAAAATAGGAGCCACCCAATACAGTGGCGGGTGACCGGCTCGGAGCATTAGTTGGGATGTGAGGAAGTGGACACTGAGTTTTTTTAGACGAGTGACCAGCTATGATGATGTTGATGAGGTAACGGTTATTCAAGTTATGATAATTATTACATTAATCATCAATACCACCGACCGAATCCCACGACGTCCCCGCATCCAAAAGCGGCAATGAGGTCGAAATAAACCTGGGGGGGGTAGACAGGAAAAAAGTGAAGGAAAAAAAGAAGAACCGGGACCCTTCTCCCCTTCTTTTCATTAATACCTAATCGAATTCAAATCCATCCCAACCCAGCTAGGCAGGCCCAAAGCCACTAC
>Ga0307517_10007099_pt1 | contig 16429 bp, 12 predicted proteins | sample 23_EM_MG_FD_194515 | JGI IMG/M metagenome (GOLD analysis project Ga0307517, IMG submission 194515) | Populus trichocarpa ectomycorrhiza microbial communities from riparian zone in the Pacific Northwest, United States - 23_EM | ecosystem: Host-associated > Plants > Roots > Unclassified | place... | reverse complement strand
CTTACAAAAATTGATAAAATTCGTCGGTAAATCAGAACACGGATGTTGTGACCACAAAACTTCAAGAAATATAACTTGTTGTGCTGAGATGAGGGAGATTTTTGTTTGGGGGGGCGGGGGGGGCTGGTTGTTTGCAGATGGGGAGAGTTGGGATTATAAAGAAGAAGGAGAGTTGTCGGCAGAGAGGACATATATTAACTTTTTCCGACGGTTTCACCGACGGAAACTTCGTCGGTGATTCTGACAGAAAAATCGACACGTCACCGTACGGATCTGGCATTTCGAATCCCTCGGTGATTCCGTTGGCATTTTAAACGGCAAACCAGTCACGTCACTCTGCGGGCTGTCTTTTTGAATCCGTCGGTAAAAATAACCCCGCCAAAACCTCCACGTCAGCGACCCGCCTTTTTTTAAATTCGAAAACTGTTCCGTCGGTAACTACCGATGGAAAATGTCCGTCGGTAGTTGTCGACTGAATTACGGACGGAACAGTTTTTGTCGGTAAGTTCGACCTCAAATTATCGACAGAAATACTTCGTCGGTAAATCCGTTGCTATTTAGCGAATTTTTGGTAGTGTTTGTCATGACCCAGTCTCGTTTGGTGACCCATAATTGGAGTTATATAACTCCAAATTGAGTAAGACCAATTTTCTTAGTTAGTAAACATCCAAAGCTACAATTCCTATGAAAGAATCTGATCTTAATTCCCTCATCCTCCTACTCGAATTCTCTCTAAAAGTCAGGAGACGAACTTGTCCAGATTTGTCAACCTTTCCATTTACACACAACATCCACAATTCAACTTTTCCTCTTTTATCTCAACCCCTAGCCATATCACATACCATATAAGGATGTCAAAAATATCTTTTAAGAGTCAATTTACTCTATTTATTTCAATATTTCCTCTTAATGTCAAAATATGATATTTTATTGGTTTTATTAACTTTTCGAACAATATTCTTCTAAACACAATCCTTGCTATTTCAACATGTATTTTTCTTCATTTCAACACAATTAAACACATGTCATCAAGCTAAATATGTCAAATTAAACATCCTCCCCCTTTTATGCATAATTGGCTGAAAGCATGGCCTTAAGGACCAAGAGTTCCCTCATTCCTTTCATGCTAATTTCATTCAATTCACACATATTCACATACAAAACAACATATAATAATAAACTCAATAAGAAAAACCACAATTTTCCCCTTTCCCTATTTGCTCTACATATGGTCGGCCACCCCTAACTCAATTACCCATGCATTTTCTTTTATGAATCATCATGATTTCATGCCCCCAATCACATATAACACATGAATTAACTTATTTTTAACAATTTATATATTTTTCCCAATTCAAATCTAAGAACCCTAATCAAAATTCAACACTAAGGCATCAATTCGTAATCAAATTCGAAACAACTTATAGAACCATGTTTAGAACTCCTTACCTGGTAAAAATCAAGGTTTCGATCCTCAACCAGTCAAAAATTTTCGGCTCCCCCTTTTCTATTGACAGCTGACCCTCCCTTCTCTCTTGACCTTCAAAATTTCTTGTTAATCCCTTGCCACAAGTGTTTATTCTACCTATAAACTCGTAATCTTGGATGGGTTCTTGGGATTTTTGGTTTTTCTCTCTTGATTTGGCAAGGATAAAATAAAAAACTCCCTCCCTCTCTTTTAAATTGCTACTACTGGTTTTGGATGGGTATGGGAGAAGGGTATTTATACCCTATAATTTCTCTTATCTGCACTTAGGCTCCATTTTCTTTAAATGTATTATTTTTGCCCCCGCATCATTTCTTTTTATAATGAAGCTATACCTCTTTACATTTCTTATAATTTCACCCCTCAACTCTTTACTTTAGTTCATTTTCTTTAATTTAGTCCAACCCTCAATATTTCCGAGTTAAATTTATAATATCTCGAAATATTTTGTCTAGAAATTCATATCCGAAAATTTCCAAATTCCTGTTTTATTTAAATCTGCACATGAATTTCTTCACTTTTATTTTCTATTTATTTAGTTTGCAATTTACGCAAACATTTATTTCTCAGGGTTTACATATAAGGTTCAGGAGTATCCACCTAGTGTTATGGTCACTAGAAAACCTAATAGTCTGTGAGAGTCCAGGTAAGGGACTAGTAGTACAAGAGAAAGACGCATCACCCCAAGTGCATCTTACCTAAGGTAAGTTGCATTGTTGTTTGATTGTTTTTCCAGGTCGTGTTTTTATCTGTTGGTCTTTTTCTAATGTCTAAGGCAGATCTCTCTTTGTGAGGAAGTCTCTACCTTACCAAGTTTAATCATAACTGTTCTAAAGTCTAAATTTTAGCATTGCATTTATTTTACACTTTGTTTCTTTAATACATAAGGGTATACTTTATAGTGTAATTTTATACCTCCAAATATTAAAGTCTACAGCTAAATTCTAACACTCCAAATATTAATGAAACAAAATAATTGTTGAAGGATTTTTTATATTTTGGTCAAACCCTAACAAATAATCATAAACTTGTTACGATATCCATTTTGCATCTTTTTTTAAATATGATAAAAATGATTTGCATGTATGCATGAAAAACTATTAGGATTTGGTTGTATGCACGAAAACCAAACATTTTTTCTTGAAATGAAAGTTTGTTTATAAATTTTCATATTTTTTTTAAGTTTCGGAGAAAATCGGGTATTTTTTATCTTATAGTGTAAGTCTATAGCTCGATATTATGCAAAATTGTTGGAAAAACATGCAAGGAACCCATAAATATTTTTAAAATGACTTTCAAAAAATTTGAAAATTATTATTAAATATATGATGTTGGACTCGACCTGACCATCTAGGCTGGACCTGGCTTGGCCATTTGGGTTGGGCTAAAAGGGGTCCAACTTGACTCAGTTGGGTTGGGTCGACTAGCTACCCAAAACCTTCTCCCTATTTTCTTTTAATATTAGGCTGGGTCTGGAGCCCAATCTCTATTCGATTAGGTTGGGCCAGCAAAAGGCCCAACCTCTTTTTTTTTTAATGTTGCTGGCATAACCTCTCTTTTTTTTATGTTAGGTTAGACCTGACCCAATCATCTAGGTTGGGCTGAAACGGATCCAGCCCAAGCCCACATGGTCACTAGCCCAACCCAGCAATCATGTTAATTATTTTAGCCACTACATGCAGAATGAATTCTATATGCAACGGTCACATAGGGAAGAAGAAGATAAGGATACATGGGTTGGGGGTGTTGCTGGTTGTACACGGTGGTGGAGATGGTTGGTGGTCGTTCAGGGAGGTTCGACATTGTCGCACCCGACATCATAATGACTTTAATGTTTTAAAGGAAAATGAACATATATCTGACATCTTGTTATTAGAGGGGAAAATGTCTGGCGCCACCTAGTATTATGGTCACTAGGAACTCAATCACTTCGATCCTTGTCTTTGTAGGATCATGATTTTATATAAAGATAACATTTGCTCCGTGTTTGGTGGGATTAGAATACCAACAATCCTGCCATTGTTGGACTGTTGGTGACGGGTTATCCGAGAGGGAGGGGGAGAGGGAGGGTGGACTATTGGTGACGGGTTATCCGAGAGGGAGGGGGAGAGGGAGGGGGGGTGCAAAGTGAGCTGAACCAATTTGGGATTTGTGGTAGATCATTTGGTCTACATTTTGGCTTGGATTTAATGGGGAATTGGGGTCTGGCCGATGCCATTTTTGGCAATTTTTCTCATGCAAATGTTTCTCTATTTCAAAGGAAGGGGAAAATGAGTAGTTGATTGAACAATGTCGTTTTAGGTTGAGATGATCATTTTTCAATTTGGCCCCTGAAGTTCTGACATCTTATAATCAAGTCTTTATTTTTGATTTTTTTTTAATCTCACCCCTGGATCAAATGCAATTGGACATCTAGATTTCTATGTCAATTACAAAATAGTCCTTGGTTTCAAATTTAATGAATTCAGTCTTTAATTGACTCAAACTTTTAATTCTTTTAAAATTACCCTTGGTAATATCAATTAATAATATCATCTCTTATTCACTCTAGTCCCTGAAATTTAATTTCTTGCAATTTTGACCCAAATTGACCCTGGACTTTGATATTTCTCCAATTAAGCCCCTGATTGCATTTATTAACCTAATTCAAGGTTAATTAAGTCCCTAAACTTATCAATTCTTCCTATTTTTGACCAAATTAACTTCTAACTTTATAATTTCATCTTTATTATTTTTTATATTATTATTTTGTTGGAAATTTTAAATTGGGTTATGACAATTGCCCCTTCTTTATAATATTTATGACGCAAAGACATTGGAAAATTTCATTTTCTTTTGGCCTATATAGGTCTTTTCCAAAATATTTACAATTTTACCTAGCTTAGCTTTTTTGGTGCCCATCACGATCCATTTACTTGCTGGAAATTCTCTGTCTTGTTGATCATTTTGAGAGGATCATTCATTACTCTTTTTTTTTTTACTAACAACCTTTAGTGTTACTAGTTATCTTGAAATGATCAAACTACCTTTTGTAAACAAAAATGCCCCCTTATCTCGTTGTAGGAAATGTTCCTTCCTTTTTTTATCGTTACCCTAAAGAGATCAAATCTCCTTCTAAGCATAATATTGCCCTCTTATACTGGCCATTACCCCTAAGTGTGCTCTGTCAGCGACTCAGATAAATAATGGTTTTGAGTAACCCTTCTCTCATTTCTCGTTTTTTTAGTTTCAGTGAAGGAATCTTTATCCGGAATGACTTTTGAAATCTTGACCTTGCATTTTGAAAATAAAAATTGTTTTAATGTAAGTTTAAAACATTTTGCTTTTGAAATCTTGCAACTTCCTGGTACTTTTTTAGAAAGGGGATGATCTGTTCTTGTGTCGGCGATATTGCAATTGGTGAAGGTATATGATTAGGTTACCTTCTGCTTTTTATGGGTTTCAAAACGAAAGGCTCAAGTAAAAGCTCGAGATTTTGTTTAAGAAACATTTGTCCCTTTTTGAACACATATTTTATTAGCATGAATAATAATAAGTAGCTTGTTCCCGATATCATGCCTCTTATGAAAATGTATTTTTGTATTTTGAGAGCATTGTTTATTGTTCTAGGTTGCTTGCTTATTTAATTAGAAAGGACTGTTAAAGGCATGTAATGTAGGCTGTGGTTCTTGGTTATGAAAGAAAAGGATTCATAAAACTCAAAAAGTGTTTCAAGGTTTCAAAGACTTAGGATTACTATCATAAGTTTGACTCTTTCGGTTTTTAAATTTTTCTTTTGTTGTTTTTCTATGATTTGCCTTTTTTTTTCATTATTTTAGTTGGGCATCTTCATTCTGTTTTGGCTATCACCTTTTTTTTTTATTTGAGTATGCCCCCTAACATTTGAATCTCTTGGGCTTTCTTACCTTTTGGCTTTCTCACAGCTTTTTCATCAATTATTGATCATTGAGATGTCACTTGCCCCTAGTGTAGGGTGTGATCCTGATCAGGGTTTTTTTGTGAAAAAAAGTTTATTCATGCTAAAAAAGGGACACCACAAGGGATAAGTGCATTTTAGAATGTGAAAGGGATAACAAAGATGACCTTTCCTCATTTCAAGCGCAAGTAATTAAAATCAATAAACTTTAACCTCATTAAGTGTTATGGTTTGGATTTTGCAAAAAGATGCACTTCATGAGTCTATAAATAACAAATCCACTACGTACCATTATACATACATTTAAAACACCTGGCTTAAGAATCATGGTGTGATGGTGACAATTCATTTTTTCTATTCATATTTTCTAGTTTAGAATTTAGTCACGTTGATGAAGAAGTTGCTTGATTCATTTGTCATTCTATAAATAGAAAGTCAAAATGTTGTTTTTAAATAAACATCAAACTATTTCTGAAATAAAAAAGCAAGTTCAATTTTTCAAAATTCCACTAGAGGAAAAGATTATGGTAAAAGAAGTGAATTGAATTTATGAGATCATGCGAGGCTTCAAAGATGTATTTGTGGGTTCTTTGGTATCAACAAACATTCATGAGAGAAATGGAATATATGCAAAGAGAATTTCTTGGCCAAAACTTCATTTTATTGATTTGATTTGATGAGAAATGAAAGATCATCATGGATAGTATTTCTTTATAGAATCAGAGTTCATAGGCCTAATCAAATCTTCTCCATCTATTCCTGTCAGTGTCAATGCTCATCTTAAGAATGCCATCTTCACTAGATAGGGACCTTCATAATTGGGCACCCATTTACTACAGTCTTTGCCAGTTAGTGGTATATTTTTTCTTAACATGAGATCTCCTTCCTTAAACTCTCTCAGTTGAACTTTTTTGTCATACATTTTAGCCATCCTTCTTTGGTATATCTGGTGATGACAAATTACAGCTAATCTATTCTCACTAATCATGTTTAGTTGCTCATATTGTATTTTAGCCCATTTGGCCTCCTCAAGCTTAGATTCCATAAGGACCTTTAGAGAGGGAATCTCCACTTCCAACGACATCACTACCTCCATCCTGTAAACTAGTGAGTAAGGTGTAGCTCCAATTAATGTCCTTACTGTTATTTGATATGCATAAAGAGCACAAGAAAGCCATTCATGCCAATCTTTGTAGGTAACCACCATTTTCTAGACAATCTTTTTTATGTTTTTATTAACAGCTTAAATGGCGTCGTTCATCTTTGGTCTGTAGGGGGATGAATTAGAATGCTTGATTTTCCACTTAACACATAATTCTACGATCATCTTCCCATTAAAGTTCTGGGCATTATTGGTTACCAGGTAAACGATTTGCGTGGGATAAGGTGGACCCTATAAGAGAAATGCACGGCTTTTCAGGTAAATCATACCTAGAAATTAGGTCTCTCTCAATAAATCGTTTGACCACCTTCTGAGTCATATGGGCATATGAGGTGCATTGATTTTGTCACTATACACATGACATTTATGATATTTTCGGACAAATTGTATGCAATCTTTCTCTATAGTCATCAAAAAATACCCATTTGTTTGCATTTGCCTAGTCATCATGTGCCCATTTGTATATGTGGTGCAGATCCCTCCATTTATCTTATCGAAATCTTCCGCCAGTTTGGAGAGATATTCTTGGTATGGTCTCAGTTTCTCATCTTTGATTTTCCATTCACCTTTTACCTGGTAGATTATCAATATTGAGTCCCCAAATACTTCTAACTTCCTTATCTTCATCTCCAATGCATCTTCCAATTCGTGAATACAAGCCTCATACTCATTCATATTGTTTGTGCAATTAAATTGTAGCTTGATTGAAATAAGATATTGCTTTCCCTCGGGGGATGTAATATCCCAATTTTTTCAAAGCCAAAATTGATGGTAATTTTATTTTTTTTATAAGCTATTACATTCTCGATGCTTCTCATAATAGCATTCTGGAAATTAGTAGATAGGCTCCATTCATTAGTATAGTACAATACACATATGATTGTGTAAATCAACATCTCCATAAAAGTACTCAATACACATACCCACAACATTATATTTACATATCCATAAGTTTACATTATATCATAATATTTACATATTGCAATCATTACAAGTTTATACAAAAGTGTCGAACGACAATTACATAATAAATACATTCGTTCATACAAAATACATAATAACTTAAACATGTGAATACATATTTCTTTTCAAAATATATGGACCCGTGGAATGGGATTCCTTATGCACCTTGTTAGTGTGACGTCCCTGCTACAATACAAAATAAATACAAGAATTAAAAATAATTAAAAACGTGACAATAGATAACTAAAAGAACATTATCGTTACTTTCCGTTTATAGCCTAAATGAATATGATCCTTTCATTACTCCTTCCATATATAATACAACCATTATTATTTCATCAACTATCGAAACTAATTATAATATTCAAACTTGGTCATCTATCTCGGATGCCATTAACCGAAGCTAATCATCGAACTCAACCCGGCTATCACTTTAAGATGTCATTAGCCGAAGCTAATCATAATGCTAATCTCGGCCATCCTTCTAGGATGAAATTAGCCGAAACTAATCATAATACTCATTCAAATATTCCATGAACAGTTTAGTATTCATTACAACACAATAATAAATCTTTCGTAATGAATTCACTTAGGAGAATTAACATTATGCTAGAAAGGGGTGGAAACCACCTACTTGTTCCTTCGTGTCCTCATCCGGTCGAAGGTTCAATCCCGATCATACCCCCTGACACATCAAATGATCACTAATCAGCATATTCGCATCTAGAAATCACATAAGCCATCATCATACATATTCCAAGAATACACATGTTCACATTCAAGTGTTCCACACATCATACAATCATATAATGAAAGTCATCATATCAAGACGCTTCTCTTTATTTTAAACGTGGGTCACCCACATATGTCCTAGTGTTTAGTTCTTGAGTTTTGTAGTGAATTAGGTCAGACTGATGATGAAATCGTCACAAGAATTAAATCATTTCTGATATAGAATTCATCAACGAAACTAAGCCGCTGCTATTGCAAAAAGTCATCAATGAAAACTAGATTGCTAGCAACACATAAATCATCAGCAAAAATTGGGTCGCTGTGACACACAGAGATCGTCAACGAAATAAGTTTACGGTTGACGCGTGGAACTCAGAATTTGTTAGTGACAACTAGGACACTGGTGAAATAGAAATTATCAACGAAACAAGTTTACGGCTGATGCGTGGAACTCAAAATTTGTCAGTGACAACTAGGACTCTGGTGAAATAGAAATTGTCAGCGAAACAAGTTTACGGCTGACGCGTGGAATTCATAATTCATCTGCGACAACTAGGTCACTGGTGACACATAAATCGTCATCAAAATAGGTTCATGGCTAACGCGTGGAACTCAGAATTCGTCAGCAACAATTGGGTCACTAGTGACACAAAAATCATAAGCAAAACTGGTTCATAGATGACGCACGAAAGTAAGAATTCATCAGCGACAACTTGGTCACTGGTGATATAGAATCATTAGCGAAATAGGTTTACAACTAATGTATGGAACTCGAAATTCATCAACGACAACTGGGTCGCTGGTGGCACATAAATCATCAGCGAAACTAGTTCACGGCTGACGCATGGAACTCAGAATTCATCAGCGAATAATTTACAGTTGACTCAGAAATCATTGATGAAATCTGAATCATTGCCGACCTAGAAATCATCAACACAATCAAGTTCTATAGCTGACGCATGGAATCATCAGCGCATACAATCTACTATTGACTCAGAAATTGTTGATGAAAACTGAGTCACTGCTGACCCAGAAATCATCAATAAAATCTATATCGCTGCCGATTCAGAAATTGTCAGCGATGATTGAGTCATTTTTGGTTTTATTCTTTCCCTCGACAAAGTGTAAGGTTTACGCTAGGCTTTCCCCCTTTATAACACACCCCAAACGAATTTGAACATATACTGTAACCAATCACATTCAAATTTATCATAAGGCTATCAAACAATACCATCATTTCAAGGTCGAAACCTAATGTTGCCATAATCTTGCATTCTATGTTTTTAATTTTATCATGCTAAATCATCAACATAATTTAATATTCAATTCACATCATACAAGAGTTACATTTCTAACCTATATCTTGTTTCTCTAAAGGTGCTCATCTTACAAGGCTCCCTCCATGTTCACCTTCTTGGCCGAACATGGTAGCCCATTCCTTTCAAGTTTTCACATGTATTTTATCACTTCTAATATAATTATATTCCCAATAACAAGTCATACTTATACATTCAATCATGTGATATAATTATACAATTTGATCCATCACATAAATAAAAATCAAGGCATTAACATGGTATGATTTCCGTTTCAGCTCTAGCATGCCTCTAAGGGCTTAACAACATCACAATTATGAACATACAATCATTTCATCTCATTTTCACATAATTTCTTCAATCATATATGTAAAAATCAGACATTAACATACATATGAATTCTGTTTTGGTTCAAACATGTTCTATTTCATCACCTCAATTTGCATTTTGTCCAATCCCCTTCAATCTAGCTGACCCTTCCTCTAGGTTTGTGTATTCAAAATTATTCATTTCTTTTGTTAAAGATTCTGGAGTTATGTCCCCCATTCAGCCTTATTCTCATTAATCTTTCTATCTAGTCCTCTTTAGTAATTGGTGTAAGAACCCTAAGTCATTCAAATGAGGTTTCCTTCTCCCTTTCGTCCTAAAGTCTCAATGAAACAAATAAGAAGGTGATGTTTTTCTTAGCTTACAATTTTAAGTAGTCTTAGGAAAAGTTTTAGAAGTTTCTTCTTCCTCTTTACTTTCGGTTTCTTCTTGCTTTTTTCTGTCTATTCCAGCCGGCCTTCTAGGCTCCTTCTTCTTCCATGTTTTTGGTTTTCTCTCTTTTTTCTAACTCACCTCTTACTCAACACTCAAGGAAGTTGGCAAGCAAGCTAGTTGGGTTCAGTTTTCTCCTTGGAAAGAAGTGTGTGCTACAGTAATGGCTGTTGCTGATTCAGGGGGAGAGGAAGAGTCATCTTTCCCCCCCTTTATATTTATATCAATCATAAATGTAATGGAGTGTTTGGGGGGCTGGTTTACCTTGTTCTTATTCCTCTTTTGGTTAATCTAGAATCGGTTTCCCCCTTCCCAAATCCTCCCTAGAATAGGCCGGTTTGTTCCTTTTAATTCTTGTTTAGCATAGGCCGGCCTTTTACCTAAAATTTTATCAGGTTTTACAAGGGAAATTATTACAGCACGAGCTCCATCACCAGACACATTTACTATACCGTCAAAGCATATGGTCCATTATTCACTTTCTTGTTCTTTTTTCTACCATTAATACATCTTCATTAGAGAAGTCAAAGTTTAATGGCTCATAATCCTTAATGGTGTTATCGGTTAAATGATTCGCAATTGCACTTTTTTTCACATATTTTCTTGTCATGTAGATGATATCATATTCACCTAACAAGATTTTCCATCTGGCTATTCTACTTGACGTGTAAGGCTTTTCAAAGATATATTTCAGAGGATTCATCTTTGAAATTAACCAAGTGGTGTAGTACAAAATGTATTGTCGAAGCCTCTTTGCACTAAATACCAAACTATAACACAACTTATCTATCATGTTGTAGCGAGATTCACACTCAGTGAATTTCTTACTAAGGTAATAGATTGCTTTCTCCTTTCTTCCAGACTTATCATGTTGTCCAAGCACACAACCCATGGCTTATTTATTCACTATTAAATACAAAATGAGAGGTTTTCCAGATACAGGTAGTACCAATAGAGGTGGCTTGTGCAAATATTGTTTAATCTTATCAAAAGTTTCTTGACAATCTTCATCCCATACCTCATGATTCTTCTTTCAAAGTATTCAGAAGATTGGTTCATAAGTGTCTGTAAGTTGTGAAATGAATTGAGCAATATAGTTTAAGCATCCCGAAAAGCTTCAAACTTTTTTTTCAATCTTAAGAGCTGGAATAACTTGTATGGCGTCCCCAAGGGGCGTAACGTGATGGCAAAGGGCTTGAGATCTACACAGCAGGTCTTGAGTTCGAGTCAGGGCGTGCACCTCTTGTAAGAGCCTGGGACAGCCGAGGTTTTACTCACTCACCTGGGCCCACAAAGTGCGCTTTCCGGGGGGTGGGGTTTCCTCGAATCTAAAAAAAAAACTTGTATGGCCTTCACTTTATCAGGGTCTACTTCTATGCCATTATTACTTACCACAAACCCTAATAATTTCCCAGATTTCACTCCAAATGTGCACTTTCAGGGTTCAACTTCAACTAATATGTCCTCAACCTTTCAAAAACTTTCTTCAGAGCCAGGATATGACTCTTTTCTTTTTTGGATTTAGCGATCATATCATCTATATACACCTCAATTTCTTTATGCATCATGTCATGGAAAAGTTTCACCATCGCTCTTTGATAAGTTGCTCCAGCATTCTTTAACTCGAATGACATCACTTTATAACAGAAAGTTCCCTAGGGAGTGATAAACGTAGTCTTCTCCTTATCCTACTCTTCCATTTTAATCTTATTATACCTAGAGAAACCATCCATGAAAGAGTAGGTAGAACTCTTAGTAGCATTATCCACAAGTACATCTATATAGGATAAATGAAAGTCATCTTTCGGTCTTGCCTTATTCAAATCTCTAAAGTCCACACATACCCTAATCTTATAGTCTTTTTTAGGTACTGCTACAATGTTAGACACCTATTGAGGGTAGTTAACTACTTCAAGGAATTGTTTCCTTACTTCTTCTTTAACCTGGATCAATATATCAAGGCTTGTCCTCCTTAACTTTTGTTTGATCGGAATACAACCTTCCATCAAGGGTAACTTATGTACCATAATTTCAGTATGCAAACTAGACATGTTAGCATATGACCAGGCAAAAACATTAGCATATTCCTGTAAAATTAGCATCTTGATTTTCAATTCTCTTTTATCCTGCTTAGTACTTACATTTATCAATTCTACTCTTCTTTTGCAGGCTCCCATGTGTACTCAAATTATTCCACCAATTTTGTAAACTATTTGATGTATTCATTATCACATCATTTCGTATCCATTGCAATTATGGTTTTCTAAAAGTTAGGTCAATTATTCTCAATGCAGTGGGTTTGTGAGTTTATCGACGATCTGCTTTCAGATTTCCTGAAAGTAGAAAGTGTTTTGGTTATGAGTGTATAATTCGAGGAAAATAAATAGGCAAAGATAAAAAGGCACAATTGAAAGAAACATGCATGATCTTATTAAAATTTGAAAGGATAAAAGGGCTCAACAACAAAACCTTATTGCCAATATATTGAGCCATTATTATTAGCAAGGTACAATTATTCAAAAAATAAAAACACATGGATAAAGTATATCATTACTTTTTGAAATCAATGGGACTTCCTAAATCTCCTAACTGTTCAACTCTTCCCCATCAACCAACTTTCTCACAAATTCAGATAAGCCATCTTCTAAAGTGCTAATGGTTAGTTGAGGTAATAGTTCATGAAGGTTCTCTCCACCTTCTAAGCCTACTTTATGGTCTTCTTCACTAAAGCTTTCAAGATAGTTGATAGTAGCATCATTGAATTCCTTTCTTAGCCTTTTCATTTCACCCTTAGCGCTTATCATATGTGCAAGTCATGTAACTATTACGTGAATAGGTGAGATCTTCATCTAGTCTTCATTGGGCTCCCTCCCTTCAATCCAGGCTACTTTCTTTTCTTTTCTAGCCTTAGCTACTCTTTTGAATCTGCCTTTCCTGGCTTAAAACCTAAGTCAAACCTCTGATCAGCAAACTTCATTTTTATCACATTAATCCTCTCGTGCATTCCAGTGGTTGGATCATATTAGAATAGCAATCCATGTTTCACAAAGTATTTAGCAACCATTTTTACTGCCTCATAAATCTTCAATTTCCTTCATACTGTATTTTCAAGTACCCATTTGGCATTTACAACCTTAAATGCATGCAGATTTTCGTCCTTACTTTCCTCAACTTCTATATAAAGGATTGACACATTTCTCACCATAGACAATGCCTCCTCAACTTTTATTGTTATCAAATTCCCGTTGATGATAAACTTGACCCACTAATGCAAAGAAGATGTGACAGCTTGAGCTATATATATTCAAGGCCTTCTTAACAACATGTTATATGAGGGATGAATATCCATCACCTACAATGTCACTTGGAATGGTTGAGGGCCAATAATCAGTTCAACATCAATATTCCTAATAATTGGCCTTGGTGACCCATCATATGCTCCGACAGTCATATGAGCAGAACCATTATCTATGAGCACCTTAACAATCACGCAATCCTTGCATTTTACTATGATATACAATGGTTTGTTATTTTCGATCCCTTCAGAATGAAGCTCATCATCAGTAAAGTATAGGTAGTTGGTGGCTTAAATCCTTCTTACCAAATATTCTATGGAATTTTGTGTGATGTCTTAAGTAACATACACCTCATTAAAAACCTTCTGCAGAGCGTTCCTATGCAATTCTAAACTTAGAACTAATGACAATAAAGAAATCCCAGCGGGTCTCTTTTTCAATTAATCCACCACGTTATATTCACTATGCTTTATTAACTTCAAAAACTCATTAGCCTCTTCATCACTTATTGGCTTTTTAACCTCATCCATCTTTGCCAACTCCATCACATTCTTTTCTTTGGCTTTTCTATGATCCTCCAGCTCTTCAGGAGTAAAGCATCTCCCACTCCAAGTTAGCCCTCCTGTTTCAGCATGAAAAATAGGGGTAGGACTTGTGCTGTGAAAGGAATACTTATAATTATGAAGTAGGGCATTATAGCTTCGCTAGCTGTATTTGCAAGCTTGGTCAGAATCATTTTTAGAGGTCTCCCCTCAGTTTATTGATACCTATAAACTTTAACCTTCTTATTAAAACCAGTCACCATCCTTACTAAGTCATTTACCTTTAGACCAACTAATCTCAAAACTCCTAATGGTATTATGCCTTCCACCTTAAAATGAAACTCTTCACAAGAGTTAATATCATGTCCATAATACTAGTGATATTTATAGCATTCATTTAGCTTTGCATTTTGCATGGTACTTTGAGATATCCAACTTATTTCAACATCACATATAACCTTTCCATTGTTACCCTTAAAATTATTTCATCTTCCCTTCCTATCTCCAAGGCATTAACCCCTCCACTTCCAAAATCATGGCTTGGTAGTGGGTTTGAATTCATATTCAGGAATTCATCAAAGGTAATCCACTTAGCCTTGGTGAGTTGGAGAATTTTTCTCTTGAATGCAACACAACCATCAATGTTATGACCGATGATACTAGCATGATATTCATATTTTTTATCAGGTTTGTACCAATGAGGGAATGATAGTTGTAAAGGTGTTAAAGGAACAGGCGCAACCTAGCCAATACTGAGCAACCTTTGGTACATTTCACTAAGAGGTATGGGTAGTGGTGGAAGTTGTTCTTAGTTTCCTGGGAAATTGTTTCATGGGTGAGAGGTATTCTTTGTCTAGTTATTTGTTAGGTTTATTTGAGTGTTTGTTTGGCTTTCAGGAAAAGACAGTGTAAAATTTATATTGAATATGGCAGGAGTAGTGCAAATGTTTTGAAGCCATAGTTATCTTGGTAAGTTTTCTTCTTCCCTTTACCTTCTATTTTGACATTATGAATTTCAGTTTCTTTTCTTTGTCCAAAAAAACTCGTTTTCTCATTGGGGTCTGCAATCTTACCCATCTGAATGGCTTGTTTGATTTTTTTAACTATAACAACTAGGTCAGAAAAATATTATGCAGAGCTTCCAACCAAGTATTCAAAGTACAGGGCCTTAAAAGTGTTGGAAAATATACCAATTATCTCTTTTTCCAACAATGGAGGGTAACATGTGCAACTGATTCACATCACCTTTGGGCGTATTCCCTTATGGACTTTTTGTTGCTCTTCTCCATTGCTTGTAAGCTTGATTTATCTGGGGCCACGTCCAATTTGAACTTATATTAGCTAATACAGGCATCAACCAAGTCCTTCCATCATTTTACCTTGGTATTGTCCAATCGTATATGCCAAGTGAGAGCAGCATCACTCGAATTGTCTTGAAAAAAGTGAATCAATAACTTCTCATCATGAACCACCTTAGCCATTTTATTGCAATGTGCTCTAAGATAGGTTATTGGGCATTGAGTTCTAATATATTTGACAAACTCTGGCACTCTAAACTTTTTACAAATAACCACGTTGGGCACTAAATCTGAACAGCCTTTATAGGATCATACAGATTATTTCCTTCAATTGCCCTTATTCTTTCCTCTAGGGTAGCCAATTTTTCAAGATCATCTTCTTCCACTACCTTATCTTTTAGATATTCCTTTATTGTCAAGTCAACAGTAGGGGGCATCCTTATCGAATATGTTGGTTGAGGAGATGAGAAATATACAGCATGTTGAGATTTAGGTGACATCCTATTTGCCCCCGTATTTGGTGAATTGAAGGAAGCTGTAGGCATCAGTGGAGGCTGAGTTGTATGTAAACACAAAAAAAAAGTAAAGCCAGAAACGACTCAACCGTCAATGTCCATTTCTAAATCGGCAACGACTTAATCTAAGTAAAAGTTTAGGGAAACAAACCAGACTGCCTTAGGGAGTTAAGAGAAGGGGGAAAATCGATCTTGGGATAACCAAAAGAAGGAGAAAGAATAAATTTAAACCAACACCCAAACACTCCACTCTTTAAGAGGGGGTATAAATACAAGGGGGAGAGAGAAGACGACCCTACTTGTAAATCCCGAGATAATCAAGGCTGGATTAAATTAAAGAAAATAAACTAAACTAAAAAGAAGTGGGGGCAAAACGAATACATTTAAAGAAAATGGGGTCTAAATGCAAATAAGAATAATTATAGAGCATAAATACTACTCTTC
>Ga0307517_10007098_pt1 | contig 16430 bp, 8 predicted proteins | sample 23_EM_MG_FD_194515 | JGI IMG/M metagenome (GOLD analysis project Ga0307517, IMG submission 194515) | Populus trichocarpa ectomycorrhiza microbial communities from riparian zone in the Pacific Northwest, United States - 23_EM | ecosystem: Host-associated > Plants > Roots > Unclassified | place... | reverse complement strand
TTTAATTAATATGCTTGATTATTATAAAAAAAAATTAGATGAATATAGAAAAATATAAATGTGTGCGGTTAGAAAAACAAAGATAAAAACATCAAATAAATTTATTCTCTTACAATAATAACCACATATATGGAGATATGCCTCGTTCCTTGAATCAAATTAATGAATTGCAATAATTTGATGGCCTAGCTAGGAAATAAATTGTATTAATAAACCCTAACAAAATTCTCATGAATAGTCTACGTCGTGGGTCATGTTATAAACTGGATAAGATCGTAGCATTAATTTTTTACTTCACAAAGGTCTTCGGCCTCTTCCTTGTGTCCAGTCACTACCCGTGAAGCTACAACAGCAAGAACCCAATAAGAATATGCCTCCATCGATCGGCATCAAGCAATAAGAAATTCCAATATGGAATACATTTAAGAATCTTTGACAATGCAGTGATCAAAGTATGAAAAGTATAGTCTCATTATAATTACATATATAGTTTTTAAACTCTTAATTGTTATCATTTTCTTTTTACAAAAATTAATATTATAGATTATATTATATGATTTCATAATTTTATTAGTAAAGAGTTTAATTGAGAATTATAATTAATAAGGTTATAAATAATCTATGGGATCCATGATAAAGTAATTAGTGGATATATAGAACTTAAATATATGGAATTATGTGTCAAAACAGCGAAATTCCCTAAAAATTGCGTCCATTTTGTTATTATAAATAGATAGATTTATGAGTAACTCTATGGATTGCGAGAAAATAATTATTAGATAAACTAAATCTATCATTTCATGATATTTAAAGTTCATGTAATTTTATTTACATGACTTTTATTTATTAATTTAATTTATGAATAAGGGATATATAGTGCATTAAGTTTACCTAATAATTAATTTCTCGTTGAAAAATAGCAGCATCATTATACTTTGTGCTTGATATATTCCCTTTCCTTGTCATATATATATATATATATATATATATATATATATATTGTGGACCATTTAGATGGATGTAAATTTTGTTGCATCTATTGATGTTCTCAAAATTGTTGTTCACACCTTTCTATTTGATTCCATCTCATATGAATACATAAATATCTCACTCCTGAAAATTTTGTGGCTTATATATAAGTTTATTTGAGTTAAGTAAGACAAGTGAGTTATTCTTCCTTTCTCTTTTATTTTTTTTCTCGTTTGTAATACAATTGACTAGTGTATATTTGATATTGTGGTGTAAAGTACTTTTGAAAAGTATTTTATATTTAAAAATATATAAAAATATTTTTTTATTTTTAACACGAGTACATCAAAATCATCAAAAACCACTAAAAAAATATTAGTTTGATTTTTTTTCAAATAAAACATACTTTTAAAACACAACAGCAAACAAAAACTATCCAATATCTAAGTTATTAAACTCAGTTTGGCTCATGATTCGGTCTGAAACTCGTTTTATAGATTAAGTAGGTTAACCGAACGAATCCAAAATAGCATCATTTTAAAATTTTAAAATAAAAATAAAGTAATATTATCATTTTAATTTTATCATTAGCTAAGTACTCTTCAAGCCAGACAGGTTAATATATAACACTATCGAATATTGTTCGAACTTGGATTGTCTTAAATGCTACTTAAACTTTTAGGCATTTGTGTCTTCTTTGAAGGAATCTTCGTGTGAAAATACTTGGATTTTTTTACGAGATCCTTTTCTGCCACTGTTGTGATAAGGACCAGCTTTAAGAAAGTGTTGTTGTTGTTCATTAAAGACACCAACGACTGATAGTTGCACTCTGTTCAATCTTGCTTGAATCAATATTAATGTTAAATAGTGGAACCTTTATGATCTATCAAAGACAATTAATTGTCTTGGTAGCTGATGACAAGACAATGATCAACCAATTAATTTGGAATGGGAAATGAGCAAATATTCGTTAATACCAAGCTAGTGCTGAATTCGAGTATCAATTCACCATTAATCTAAAAGAAAATACTCTCATTTTTAACATTGAATCAACTAATTATTAGAAGATAAATCTTGGCAGAAAGACACAAGATCGATCATGCTAACAAATGGTGCTCCGGAAAGTGTATAATTGATAATGTCCTAAAAATTCTAAATTGTTTAGGGGTAAGTTTTATATTTTGGCCAATTGATTAATTTCCTAGTTCTGATAATCTATTTCATTCTTCTATTGAGGTGACCTAGCATCTAATACTTGTAAAAGGTTTTTTTTTTTTTATGAATTAGGTGACTTTCTGATGATTAAATCAATAATTTTTTGAGAGAAAATACAATAATATTACAGATAGATACTTTAAAAATAAATGTACAATAGATAATGAAGATTCCAAATATTTTATTTAAAGGACTTATGGTCTATTTATAATCCATGAGTCTTTTTATGGAGAGAAGATGCTAAAATATAATATTATTTTGATAGTATTAAAGAAGAAAAATATCCCTGACATAAGTATTAATAATAAAAAATATTTCTGACATATATATTAATATGAATGAAAATATGGTGGGCTCTTAAAAGACTTTTACACGCTATCTCTACATAACACTAATATCAATGAAAGTATGGTGAGTCCTTGAAAAAAATTTATACATCTAATAGGTAGGTATAGGGAGAATATGATTTAAAATGTAGTTGTGATCAAGAGAGGATTTATCCTTTATTTGGTTTAACTCAGGGGAGGGTGAGTTCTTTCTTTGCCTAACCAAAAAGAGGATGACTCCTTTTCTTAGTTGACCTCAATGAAGGTTTTTTGAGCTCTTAAATATGGGTTCATCAATAATTGATTTTTTTTTTTGTGTTTAAGTTTCGTTGAGTTTTTAAAAATTACTCTATATTAATTTTTTATACTTTGAAATTTTTTTTAATAATCTAGGGAGTATTTTGGTTCAAAAAATAATTTAAAAGTATCATGAAAAGAAAATATGAATATATAAAAACATATGAGAACGAAAACTGGATCATAGTCATTTTCTATCATAGTCATATTTTTTTTTTACCAAGTAACATACATTTACAATACCCTATGGCATGCATCAACCAGCAGGAGATTCCTCGACAAGGCTTGAATCGTTAAATTAATGCATAAAATAACACGAAAATGACAATTTGTTTTTTTTTGTTAAAAAAAACAACAAGATATTCGACAAATGGCCAATAGTGATATTTGATAATGTCGGATTTTATTTTTGTCAGAAAGTTGAAGCCGTCAAAGAGTAGTAATTGCTGGCAAAATTCATTAAATAATTATCTGAAGAAAATCAGTGGCCACATTTATAAGATATTCTCTAAAGTTGGTTTGTCCACATCAATGTAATTTCACTCTCATTCTCCAAGAATTAATTAATTTGTCACTATCACCACTTCATTCTCAATAATTACCACAAGGTTTTACCTTATATTATAATTTTATTGTTACCCATTTTAGCTGGCAATTCAAGGACCATTTCTTCTGGAAACACTCTTCTTTTTTTCTTCAATAATTAAGGTTTTTTTTTTTAATCATTTTTCGTGTACTGGATTTAAGTTTCTCTTTGCTATGGATTTTAAATAAATCATCCATGTCAAGACTAGTAAATCCATGAAAAAAAATATTTTCTCCTTATATTTTCAATAATTCAAAATCATAATTCCGAAGATAAAATTACTTTATCATCGTCAACTCCAACCAGGTATGTTTTTCATCGCGATATGAGCATAAAATGGCTACTTGGAAAAGCAGAGCCAAAATTCAAAACCTATTTCTTCCTTCCTAGCTACTCAAAAGGTGCATGCTAGTAAACTTAATGTTCAATGGTAACAAGATCGTCAATCTTAAAGCAACTTGGACCCATATCCATGGAGCAAACTGTGTGATTATGAACATGGAATCTATCTTGCCAATGTCAAAGTAAACGGTAGCTCAACTATGCTTAAAAAACATCTTGCCCTGTGATACCAACCCTAAACAGTTTCTGCTGAAGTAATCCTACAGGTAAAAAGGACATTGATTTCTTGATAAACGCAAGAAATCACAGACAAGAACATACATGTTACAGGAGGGGGTCCCAGAAAGAAACAATAATTGATGAAGCTGGTGATCGATGACGCTGTAATTAGGAATCTAACTTTCTTTATCAGCATGTGTCTCTCCAAGAGAGGTCCCCTACCTTTCTATCAAAATCTCTAGAAGAATCCAAAACCCTCGTCCTGCTCGAGGCCCCCCTTCCCCGACTCGAAAAAAAAACCAAAATCTCCACTAAAATTGTCCTGTGTTTTCCTTAGTCAGTAATTGTGATAGATCAACCACAGTTTCAGAAGAATCTTTGTTTTCTTGATCAATGCAGCTAGTTTGCAGTAGTGCCCTCATCCGGAGTGTCAATTCCCGGCCCTAGTCTAGGTCAAGTCAGTGAAATAGCCTGATTTTTTTTTTTTTTGCCAAAACAACAAAGCATTTCAGGAATTTTATAGGAATTAGGGTGTGTGCAATCTTGTTCCTTTTTAAAATGTTTTTTTATTTAAAAATATATAAAAATAATATTTTTTATTTTTTAAAATTTATATTTTATATTAGCATATCAAAATAATCTAAAAATAAAAAAAATAATTTGAAACAAAGAAAAAAAAATATTTTTTAAAAAAACATACGCTTTTAAAACGCAAAAATAAGAAACAACCTTCTCGATATATAACCCATATTTTAAATTAGGTTGACTCCTAGATCGGATCTTGTATCTACGGTTCATAGTCAAAATTGACCCAAAGTCTTATGTTCTATTTGGTAATTATAAAAGTGTGTCAAAAACCTATCTAATTCTAAAAAAAATTATTTTATTAAGTGAGATAAAAAAATAGTTTTATATGTATTTCTTGAAGTAGACAAAAGCTAAAAACAACATTAAACAAAGAACACATAATATTTTAATGGGTGAAATGAGCTATAGATGTGAGCTCTAAATCCGGAAGTTTATACTCTTTAAAATAATAACAATGAAGTTTGCTTTCTTAGAAGGTTTACAAAGCTTTAAATAGGCTAAAAACCCCACTTCAACTATGAAACAAAAATAAAAACCTGAAATTACAAAGAAAAAAAATATAAAATTCGAAATAACAAAGAAATTAAAAAATAAGAAGGAAAATCACTAAAACCGCCAACACCGAAGGGTTTATGCGAGATTTTTTAAATATCTGATGGTCCACGTATCAATACAGTTGCTACCATAGGAAAAGGGTCTCCAGATACTCTTGTAAAAATCTAAGCATGATTCAACAGTCGAATCAAAAGTTATGCATCTTTTAAGTTATTATTATATTTTGACGCAATCAGACCTTCTCTTGAAGCACCGCTAGTCTATAAATATATGTGTTAAGTTATTCGCATAATCTATCAAAAATTACAAAATTACATCGGTCCACAAATACCTATTAAAGGATACCCTAATGATAAAAAAAAAACAAAAGAAAAATAACTGTTTTTTTGTTTAAATCTTTTTGTCGAGTGGTATCAGTTCTTACCACACTGTGAAAACAATTTGAATTCAGATTGGTAAGATTTGTAATTTATTTAACAGTCTCGAAAAATGTAAAAGGGATTCGGAGCCCAACCCTGCTCAGATTTTATTTTGGATCGGATAAAATATTATTCAAGTGAAATCGGTTGATATTATTCGGCTCAACCAAATTAATTTCAATAAATTTCTTTAAAACAAAAAAGAAGAAAAAGTGATATTATAATGAAAACTTAGCTGATAAATCGCAAGTTGAGCCATCTTTTCCGAGTCGGTGTTTGGGGTCGCGCAACTATTCTGTGTACCCCTCGTGGCCAGTTATGATGGATTACGAATATTGACAAGACATCTGACATATCCACTTTTGATATGCTTCAAAGAGGATTTGCCTCGTCAATCATGCTGTATCTGGTAGTTCTGAATCCACAGGATAAGTAGCCCGCAGCAGGCATATTATATATTATTATTATTATTATTAATTTATTTTAAGAAAAGATATCAAGAAAATATAATTTTTTTTTAAGATTAAAGATTTTGATCCATGGCTACCGATAAAAAAAATATTAAAAAGAAGTGAAAAAAATTTAAATTAAACCTAATAAATATGTTGAATCCATGACCTGAGACATAATATTAAGATAGTCGTATAGAAATAAAAGGTAATAAAACAAAATATACCGATTTCCAAAAAAAATTAATTAAAAAAACAGAATTCTTTCATGTATTGCCTTAAATTAAATATTAGAGAATAAAATCAATAAATTTAATTCAATTAAAAAAACAAAATTCTTTTTAAAGAAACAAGATTTAACAAAGACTGAGAAAAAAAACCAAGACTCTAGCTCGAGTGAACCTTATAATGATTTAACAATTCTTTTTTTTTTGTTTAATCTGAAAATACATTAAATCAAACAAGGGATGATGGTGGTATGCGTATAAACATTAATCTTGTTGATCATCAGAAATCATTTTATGTCCATTGAGCTCCACAGATTAACCGATTCTCGCCATGAAAATGGATTAGCTAAAGAAAAGCATGATGAATTTAATTAATTAATGCTGCAAACATGCATTCATATAATCGAAGATTGTTTTGCATTGTCAGCTATAATTAAATTATATATGGATATGATATATATTTTAAAGAACATGCAATTGGCTTCTATATATATTGGGTAGGTATGTGTGGAGAAGAGCTTTTTGTCATTCACTGAAATATATATTTCAAATCCAAGAGTTTTGTGGTGAAGAGTGCTTTGTTTGGATTTGAGAGTTTACGTGTGGGGACATTAGCCAAGTCTATATATGCATGCTTGTGTACGTATATATGCATGTACAAAGACGTATATTATATGTATTTATATATATACGTAATGCCATACTTCTTGTTGGGAGATACGTATGCCACCTCTCTGTAATTTTTAGAATTGTTCATGCAATGATTCTCTCCCTTGACTAATTCGAGTAGAAATTCTGGGGGATTCGCTGTATTATGATTGTGCAACTCGTCACTGTAAAGATGAAAGATGAAAGTCTTACTTATTTTTACGATTTAAAATTACTTTTAAAAAGTTTTTTTTTTTTTTACTTCAAATTAATATTTTTTTTGTGTTTTTCGATCATTTTGATGCGTTGATATCAAAAATAATTTTTTAAAAATAAAAAAATATTATTTTAATACCTTTTTAATTGAAAAACACTTTAAAAAACTATCACATTAAATTCAAAAATACTCATCCAATAATTTCTTCTTTAAATGACTTTTTTCAGGTTTTTATTTATGAAAGGGATGTTTCAGGGATTAAAAGTTAGAATTTTCATTTTAAAGTTTTAAATTCAAACCCTTTTTTTTTATTAAAAATAAAAAAAAAATTAGATAAGTTATCCCATAAAAAAATGTTTTTTAAAAAACAATGATTTATTGAGCAAGCAACCTGGTCCAAGATTTGAATTTAAAAAAATTGAATCAATGCATAGTTTATCGAGTCAATTCATCCCAATTATTATTATTTTTTATCAAAAACAATATTGTTTTTTATTTAAGAAAAATCCTAGACGGTTTATTTAACTAGATTTAACTTGTTACGAAAGTCAACAAAGTTTGGTTGAAATAATGGAAATAATTTACTCAAAACGGTTTAGAGAAGTAAACGACATGTCAGATCATGTTTCCCCTACTGCCCCGTGGCATTAGCGAAATAGAGAAGCCCACCATCAAACATCACTTAGCTTCGGGCTTTACGAACCTCAAATCGAGTACATAATCAAGCCCAGGTGCTCTTAAAACCACGAGCCTCACTCAGTCCAGAACAACAACTTAAGCCCAGCATAAACCTTTCTAATTTATTTATTTATTTACTAGACATGTTGCTCGTGGGTTGCAATTGGCCAAAAACAAATTTAAAGCAAAAGAAGTGATAGGCTAGAAAATATTCAAGTTTCAAGTGATTGGTTAAATTGACAATTTAAATATTCATGGAAAAAAACAATAATAAATAAACAGACAAAAAACAACAAAAAAAAACCCACATTCGAGCCTATTTAGATTATCAAATAACTCACTACTAACCTAATTGAAAAAAAACCCAGAAAAAAGAGTCAAACTTTTTTTTAAAAAAACATCGGCATAAAAAAAAAGGCTGAAGAAACCAAGTAAATCTAGGTGAATCTCCTAAACCTAATCTAATATAAAAAACTTGTAACTTCTTAAATCATGCACTCGAGTTGAATTAAGAAGCTTAAATATCATCTAATTTAATTTTGAAGGATAAAATAGTTGAAAAAACTATTAACAAAAAACTTGCATAAGAAAACAATAGCAAAAAAAAGAATAGGGTTAAAATTTGAATTGTAAAGGTAATGTAGTAATTCAACTGTTATATAAAATATGAAAATACAAAATCATCTTTGTGTAGAAGACATTAGATTATTTTATTAAAGGGTGACATTAATAGTTTTACTGTGCATTACAAAACACATTTACCAAAATAATTTCGCTCAATTCTTAAAAGATATTTATATCACGGTGAAAAAACCACCTTACATCTGAAGCAAAGGCTAAAGATAAATTCACAAAGGGGCAAAATAGTAATTACATTATTATAATAAATAGTAATATGTGTCTTGGGCATAATGACATTGCCAAGGTAATTAATTTATTTGGATAATTTAAAGCTAGGATATCTTAATATTCATCTTTCTAATATGAAGATTAATTCTTTATGTTATATCTAGCTAAAAGCAAATTGAAAATTTTATTTTTTTTCTTATAACAACAAATTTAACTGAAATTGGTAGGATTGAATTTACATTTTCCTTTTTATATTTATAGTTATAAAACTCTATTAGGATTGATGAATCAATTCGATGATTCGCTGATTTGGAATTTGATGTGATCAAATTTAATTTTTAATTGTTATTTTTTTTAAATAAATTTTTTTTTTTTTAGATAATGGTTTAAGTTGACATGTCGATTCATAGATCAATTATATAACTCACGATCGGAACGTGAGCTTTATACGAAGTTGATTGATACTTATAAATATATTTGCACCTATTATCCTACTCCGATGATAATTCATTTTCATGGATTGAAAGGAGAATATTGTTCAAGTTTCAATTTGAAAATGATAGACAAGTCTTGCCAAGCCTTTGCAAAGTGAGTGGTGACCAAAAAGAAACAACAATGAAGATTCCGTAAACACAATGCCCAAAATACCCTTCACATTACATACCTGAAAACCAAATCCTAAACCATAAACAAGGCAAAATATCACAATTCCACGTAGGGTGATTTAGTCAATATACAAAAACCGCCCAGGAAGGTAGTTATATTCCTGTTCCACTGCTCATTAGGTTTTGGAATCTCTTCATAGTTACTTCAAAATCGGAACACATATCGCATAGAACTACTCCCTGTTCTACTGTAATTGAAACTCAAGAGCAAGAGAGAAAGACAATGGGAGATTGCAAGCCATTAGGGTTTTTGTTAGGACTTCCCTTTGCGTTGCTTGCATTAGTTTTGTCCATTGTTGGTACAGTAATATGGCTCATTGGGTGAGTCCATTCATTTTCTCTTCTTGTTTTCTTGATTACAATTTCAAGAATTTGATTCCATACCTGTTCATGAACCATGCTAGTTTGCTCTACGTCAAGAAAATTGATCATGGCATTGATCTCTTTTTCTCTTGTTCTTGATTTAGTTTGATCTTGACTCTGTCCATTGCCTGTGCTTGTTTGGTGCCCAGAAAAGTATAATGTATAGTGTTGATTTTTTCAATAAAAAAACTGGGCGGTTTTGACTTAAGAAGATTGATTTGAAGAAAACCCAGATGATAATATCATGTTTTTATTTATTTATTTATTTTATAGTAAATAACTATCATTTTGTTGTGTGCTTGACACTTTTTTTTTTTTCTTTTTTGATGTAATGTAGGACAATATTGAGTTGCTTGTGCCCATGTTGTGTATGCTGTGCAGCTCTGGCCAATTTTGCAGTGGATATTGTGAAGCTTCCTGTTAGGATACTTACATGGTTCATTGATCAAATCCCTTGTTAATGCTGCTGCTACTGCTGATAATTTCTATTTTCTCTTTTCGCTAATTGCATATTCCCTCCATAATCTTCTGTTGGAATTTTTAATGCCCAAATAAACTTTTTAATTCCTCTAATGGTTTGTTATCTTGTTTATGCTCATTTCGAACTTTGGAATTTAATAATTTATAGATAAATAGTGATAGGAAAAGCTTTTGAAATTCAAGATTTCATTATCTTACTAATGTGGGTTTAATGGCTTTTTTTTCTTTCAAAATTATTGGTTTCGTGGCTCATTGAAACATATGCTATCAATTTAATTTAGAGTGTGTTTGTTTTTTAGTTTAAAAAATAATTTTTAAAATTATTGAATTTTTTTATTTTAAATTATTATTTTATGATTTTAGATTGTTTTGATGTGTTGATGTCAAAAATAAACTTGAAAAATAAAAAAAAAATTATTATGATACATTTAAAAAAAAAAAACATTTTGAAAAACAATAATTACCACATTTTAAAATATTATTACGATACATATAGTTCAATTTTCTAAGTTTCTGTTTATGTAATTCCTAAAATTAACCTATTTTAAGTTTGATTAGGTATTACATAATCGACCATATAAATATTTTTAGAATCACACTAAGACTAAGCCAGGTTAGGTTTTTAAAATATTTGTGTATGTGGTTCTCAAAATTTATATAATTTATTAGCCCCAACAAAATTTTGGATCGATCACTTCATATTATTTTCTATTTGTTTTGATTTTTTTAATTTCATGTTAACGAAAAATTAAAGAAATGCTCCTTGACATCAAATATACAAGAAAAATCCTTACTATGAGGATGGAATTAATGAGATGGAGTGGAAAAGTTTTTATTTTAAATTATAATTTTATTGATCTGTAATCTCAGCTTCCATGCATCTTTCTAGAAGCAAGATTTTGATCGATTATGACAAAGGAACTTCATAATGTTGCAGTATCAGTTCCATACAATGCACCTCTAAACTAACATATCTCATCAAAGCTCCCTCAATCAATTTCAAAACTGGTTATGGTTATGGTATATTTTCTTCAACATGGAAAGATTATCACTGTTTTTCTCTTGTTTGTTATTTCCTTTATTCTTTACAATACATCAGTCAACCTGAGTCTATGAACAACTTAACCAGGGTTTTTTTTCTATTTTTTCTTTAACCCAGATTGGTTTAAGTCTCATGTCAACTGGCATAACCGATCTAGGTTCTACAACAATGATTCGAGGTTATTGATAGTCATGTTTTGTTTCAACAAATAAAAAAAAAATTTATAGTCAATTTATTCTTTTTAGAATTAGGATTAGTTCTGCTGCATGTGCTTTAGTTCTGCTGCATGTGCTCCACTGCGAGTTCATATTCGAGGTGTAACAAATGAATGCATGGGTATTTTTTGTTAACAAATGATGTAAACCTATAACATATAAGTTGATGGTAGTTAAACTTCACTGATCATGAAAAAATCTATATAAAAAACAAGGAGGTCATGTGGAACACATTGATTATATCAATAAATTTGGCCAAAGAACAAATCTTGAGAAATTTTGATTTGATTGCTTGCCTAGGTTAAATTTTAAATTAAACATATGAAAGTTGCTATGATGCGAGCCAGTTGATTTGGCAAGTAAAAAGCCAACTTGAATTACCTAGAAAAATATGGCACAAACTAAAAATATAATGGTATTTTTTTTTTAATAATAAGGCGGTGATATATTACATAACACGCTGTCAACCAGGATAAACATTAAATATGTGACCTGAGTCATATACATATTCATAAAGCGCTAACAATTAACCAGGATAAATGTAAAATGTGTGATCCAGGTCATGTACACAATCATAATGCTCTAGTAGTCCACCAAGGTAAAAGTTAAATGCTTCACCTAAGTCATATAAACTATCATAATGTGTTATCTAGTCAACCAACTCTCCTTTTCATTTCACTCCCTCCTCTCCTATTTTATCATCACTTGGGCTTATTTGGGCTTGGATCAAATGAAAATCATATTAAATTGAATATTTAGTGGAGAAGAATGGGCTAAATTAAAAGAAGATGGCTTGTCTCATGTGAGGTAAGATTACTCCCTAGCTGAATAGTCATTTTTGAATTAGAGGTTAAATTGAATGAGATTGTGGTCTGAATTGCAAAGTTATTAGTGAAACATGGATTAAATTGATCGGGTTAAATGAGATCCATGGCTTATTTAAAGAGGTATTATCAAATTAGGTACCAAAGTGAATAAAAGGGAGGAAGAAAGGTTGACGCTTGCACGTGCCATTATGTGAAGAGTCTCGCCTTATTTGAGCGATGTGTGAGGTCTCATTCTGCCTCCAAAAGTTGTCTTTCATGGTGTTTCTGAAATAATTTTGGTATACCTGTTATGCCATGATGGCACGTGCGAGCTAAATCTTCACAATGTGGCGTCTGCAATGCTTATTTCCTTCTTTTACAACCTTTATTTTTCACCGTGTCAATTTCAATCCTCTAGTTCAAATCTCTTTAAAAATAAAAAACCTATCAAATTTTTCACATGATAAGTACAAACCAAGAACGAGATATTTTGTTTCTTTAGATTAATGTGGGTGTCCGAGCCAGTTTCTAGCACACCTTAATTAATTTCATGGACCCTGAAGCTAACGATCATATAAGCCTCTAGTGACTCTGAAGTTTGTGGGATTCGAACTGGTAACTTCTAGGAACAAATTTAAGACATCAGCAATTAAATTACATCCTTCAAAATTAGAATAGGATGTTCTTAAACAAAAAAAAATAGAAACGAAATATCAAGATTAATTGCTAAATAGATCAACACAAAAAGATCAAATGAAAAAAGTAACATGTCAAAAAGAAAACAAAAAAGCACTATACGAATCTACACTGCAATCGAGTCTTGTCCTACCACAATTGCAACACTCAATTGCCCATCACATTTAGCATTTGTTAATTTGCAGGCCACCTTGCTTTATGCAACAATATGCCCCAGTTGTATGATCGCTGATTCATATAATTTTGTAAACGAACCAGGCAATTAGGTCTCATCCAACAATCATGGAGCAAGCGACAAGCAGTTTTGAGTGTTGCTCATGGTATAAGATAGTGTATTTGGTTAAAGATTGAGATGGTTTGATAGAATGGACACATCCTTTTATTTTTCATGTTTTAAAATAATATAAAATTATTTTAAAATTATTTATATCTCTGCCTTTCAACTAGATTTTTTTTATGTTTTTTTATACATGTTTTTTTTTTATATATAAAACACTAACTAAACACAATCTAAGTATTTTTCACACTATCATCTTAGATTTAAATATAAAAAAATGGAAGGGAAAATGATTTTATAAAAACACTAGTCTGAATATATATTAAAACACTATTTATTTAAGATTGTCTAGAAAAAAACTTGATATATTAAAGTTAATGCTAGCAAGACTTATAGTATAAAAAATTAACAAATCCTTATAGCTTGAAAAACATTTAAATAGTCATTTGATTAATATTAGTCATGCTTATAACACTATTTCCTTCTAAAAAAATATTTATTTCTTATTGATCTATTTTTTTTATATTATGAATAGATTTAAAAATATATGATTTTTAAAACTATAAATATTAATTACTTAATTTTCATAAACTGTAAAAAACTAAATTATAGTTATAGTTATAATTAACTCTATTAACCAAAAAATAAAAAAATATAATTCAAGTTGATTCAAATTATTTTTTATTTTTATTTTTAATTTTAAGATTAGGTTTTTATAAATTATTTTAATTTAATTTTTATATGTTTATAATTATCTTATTATCTGGGTAATAAATTTAACATATTAATATCTAATGTATTAACATTTTAATATTAAAAAAATATTATTCAATATATTATCCTATTATTTAAAAAAATATATCCAATATATATTATATTTTAATTTTATAATTAAGTTTTTCAATTAAAAAAGCGCGTAGCGAGTTAATGAGTATAAACTAGAAGTAGAAGAAGTTTAAAATAGAACAGTGTAGAGTGTTCCAGACACAACCACACTGTTCTGTTTTAAACTATAAACAACCACACTGTTTCTATTTTAAACATGTTTCTCAAATAATCAAAAACCCAAAAAAGAAAAAAGAAAAATTGAATCTCTGTTATTTTTTGAATTAGAAAAACAAGGATCAGCAAGGTGAAGAAGAGAAAGAGAGGAGGTAGCAGTAACACCATGGGAGTGGATTACTACAAGATATTACAAGTTGATAAGACTGCTAAAGATGATGATTTGAAAAAAGCTTATAGGAAATTAGCCATGAAGTGGCATCCTGATAAGAACCCAAATAACAAAAAAGAAGCTGAAGCAAAGTTCAAGCAAATTTCTGAAGCTTATGAGGTATGTACCTGCCTGCCTTTAACAGTTCAAGATTAAATTTTGGGATTTGGGTTTGTTGTTAAATTGGATTATCTTGCTCAAATTTGTGAACTTTTATTAATTTATCGAAAAATGTTTTCCTTACTGGGATTTCATGGTTAAAATTCTTGGATTTGTAGTTTATTGTGCTTTTTTTAACTGTTATCTTGAGGAACTCTCTGTTTCATATTAGAAAATATTCAAATTTGTTGGCTTTTATTCATGTTGGATAAAATAAAGTTTCTATCTTTATTGGGATTTCATGGTTAAATTTCTGGGATTTGTAGTTTATTGTGTTCGTTACTATTATCATTATAATTATCTGGTTCTTATAAGTCAACAACACCATAGTTTCAATCTTTAATGGCGTTTATCAACATAGAAACTTTGGAGTATTAACTTGGATTTTCAGTCATTGATGTCATGGGGAATTTTCTATGTAAAATTGGAATTACTAGTGAAGATTGTTTATTTGATTGATTTTGTATTGAAACTCAATGTTTTTTATGCAGGTCCTTAGTGATCCACAAAAAAGAGCAGTGTACGACCAATATGGTGAAGAGGGTCTAAAGGGGCAAGTACCACCACCTGGTGCTGGTGGTGCTGGTCCTGGTGGAGCTTCATTCTTCTCCACAGGAGATGGGCCTACAACATTTCGGTTCAATCCCCGCAACGCTGATGATATTTTTGCTGAATTTTTCGGGTCTTCAGGTCCATTTGGAGGGATGGGAGGTGGCAGTGGAGGCATGAGAGGGACAAGGTTCCCAGGTGGGATGTTTGGTGATGCTATCTTTAGTTCTTTTGGTGAAGGAGGTGGAGGGTCAATGCATCAAAGTGTTCCTAGAAAAGCTCCTCCAATTGAGAAAAGGCTGCTTTGTAGTCTTGAGGAGCTTTACAAGGGGGCTACCAAAAGAATGAAGATATCTAGGGACATTGTCGATGCAAGTGGGTAAGTATATATCTTCTTACATTAATTATCTTGCTCTAGGTTTGTTTCTGAAGTATGGTTCCTTTTAGTTTGTGTAAATTTCTGCTAGGGGTTTCTGCCTATCAAATTGAGCATCAAGTTTTTCCCTTTTGATTTTCCACATGTAATGGCCTAATGGGAGGTGCTGCCTACCAAAAGAATAAATGCATGTTGTTTTCGTGGATTTTACTTGCTGTCCATGCTCACAACACAAGAAATTTGATCTCCGTTGTGAGCGATTCATGGGATTAGTTGCCAGATCAATTCACAATCTAGTAAAAGTCTTGGAGCTTTTTTGATGATGATGTTTATGCGCAGAGCATTAGTTGCTAGATCATTTCACTAAACTTGCACTTTTGTTCTTGTGCAGCAAGACCATACAAGTGGAGGAGATTCTAACCATTGACATAAAGCCTGGTTGGAAGAAGGGCACAAAGATCACCTTCCCTGAGAAAGGGAATGAGCAGCCGAATTCAAAACCAGCAGATCTAGTTTTCATTATTGATGAAAAACCTCACCCTGTGTTCACTCGTGATGGAAACGACTTGATTGTCACACAGAAGATTCCCTTAGCTGAAGCCTTGACAGGTTACACTGTCCATCTCACCACCTTGGATGGAAGGAATTTGACCATTCCGATCAACACCGTGATTGATCCAAACTATGAGGAGGTTGTCCCACGGGAAGGGATGCCAATCCAAAAGGACCCAACAAAGAGAGGAAATCTGAGGATCAAGTTCAACATCAAGTTTCCAACAAGGTTGACTGCAGAGCAGAAGGCAGGAATCAAAAAACTCTTGGGCTGAGAACATCAATGCCAATATTTAATGCACAACACATCTCCATAGAAATGGAGCAGTTTTGTAAATACAAATTACATAGAACGTAGTATTTAGATTGGTTCTTTTTGATACAGAACTTGTTATATACGCTCCCAGTTTTTATTAGTTTTCAGTTTCAGAGCAAGAATGCCATCTTTCTAAA
>Ga0307517_10007097_pt1 | contig 16430 bp, 14 predicted proteins | sample 23_EM_MG_FD_194515 | JGI IMG/M metagenome (GOLD analysis project Ga0307517, IMG submission 194515) | Populus trichocarpa ectomycorrhiza microbial communities from riparian zone in the Pacific Northwest, United States - 23_EM | ecosystem: Host-associated > Plants > Roots > Unclassified | place... | reverse complement strand
TATATATAAAAGCCAACAAAAAAAAAAGTCAGATTGCTAGTCTAGATCTACCACAAACAGCCAAGTATGTGGGTCTAAGATAAGCTCGCGTGCTTAATTCAATTTTATTTTTGATTAATATGAATATATAAATTAGTTTACGCGTACCTAATATAATTTCTAACATAAAAAAGGGATGTATGTAACTTTTTCTAGCTTGACAGTGTGGTTGGGGTTACTTTTTAAATAATTTTTCATGCCGAAATGCATGCTAATGATTTTTTTTATTTTTTAAAAATTATTTTTGATATCAGCATATCAAAACGATCCAAAACATATAAAATATATTAAATTTTAACAAAAAAATTTTTTTTGAATTTTTTGATAAACCGAGTTTCCAAACGGTAGAAAAATAATAACAAGTAAAAGGTGAATTGTCGAATAAAATATAATAATATATGTTTCACAAAACTCAAACTTGTAACCTGTTATAATCAGCACCACAATTTGCTATACAAAAACATCAACATGGGCTATAAAGTGTGAACGAAAAAGAATACTGGTTCGAGTTGCAAAAACATTCCTAGTAGATGCTATATTTTCAAATTAAATAAAAAAAAATGGTTAAATTAATATGGCAATGGATAGTTACTTCTTCAAACAATTATTAGATTCATAGAAACTATAAACACACTGACAAACCTACCAAAGTGGGGAGTATAATTTTACGTCTACATGTCTCGTAGTTGAAATCATAATTACTCTGGTACGATCTTTTCCGGAATAATATAATGATTTGCCAGGAAAAAAATAAAAAAAAAGGAAAAGAGTAGGCGGTGCACTGGTGCTTGCTTAGCCGGCGTATGGTGACATCCGTGCTGCCAGCACCACTAAAGATCTAGAAAAATGGGGTTGTGATCTTGACATCTAACGAATCAGAGGGTCCGCATTAAAGATGGGTCCAAAACTAAGTGGCGCACGAAAGATGGCGGGAGGTTTTATCTTATTGCCACTTGACAGGTACGGAGAATTTTAAAATGCACTGCGTTATTATCTCGTTGCCACCAGTCGAGACATACGGAGAATATGAGGATGTTTGGTTTTATGTTTTTAAAAAATATTTTTTATTTATTTTTTTAATATTTTTAAGTTATTTTGATGTGCTGATATTAAAAATATTTTTTATAACATAAAAAATTTATTTATATATATTTTCAAGTAAAAAATACTTTAAAAAACAACCGTCATCATAGTACCAAACATATTTTAAATGGGTGGAATACGAGAATCCACACACTGAACTAATTTGTTTTATTCTAAAAAAATAATAATTAGAAGATGAATATGTTTTCAAGGAAGTTCGAGAAATTTAATTGTTAAATTAAATTTTGATTAATTTAATAATAAAAAATAAAAAATAAGGTAATAAAATAAAAAATAAATTAAAATAAATATTATCCTGAGAGTTAATATGCGAAATCCGTGACCCGGATATGAGATATGTCCAGATAACATGTCTATCTTGCGTCCCGGATAATGAGACCGAGATAACATGATAAAAAAAATTAATGATAGATATAAAAAAACTAGAAAAAATAGAAAGACAAATATAGATTAATATATTTAAATGCACAATACAAGTCATTTACCCTGTTATTTTTATATTTATTAAAATTAATTTGTAATATAACTCAATAAACACATAAAATTTATCAAATAAAATAAAAAAAAACAATATTTTTGGCCCGCCTTTCAAAACATGCTACATCTCCATATGTTTTTTGAGTACAAATCTAGGACTGTGCTATTTTTTTTTTTAAAAAAAACAAAATCTCACAATTTCTTTAATTATATTCACACATTAAGTATTAACGGAGAAGATTGAATCCTGAACTTCAAGAATAGTAGGGAAATCTACTATTTATATTAGGATCTTGCCTCTAAATGACACGATATTTATTGCAAAGATTTTGTTTTCTTCAAATGGTATCATGTGAATCTCAGCACATTTAATGTTATAACTATAATTATCCTATAATTATCTAATAAAATGATTTTTTTAAAAAATATAGACTAGCATTTTATTTTGCAAGAAATCATGGTAAAACTGCAAATAATAACATCTAAAGCTTTATTTTTTAAAAAATTATCATCTGTTACCACTATTTTATTGATGAAAAATGCATTCAACATTATAGCGATGATTGTTTTTTAAAATATTTTAAATTTAAAAATATATTAAAATTTTTTTTTTTGAGTTTAGTATATTAAAATAATAAAAAAATCATATAAAAAAATCAATTTTAAACAAAAAAAATTATATTTTTGAAAATAATGTTTTTGCTAAAAAAACAAACAACTTTTCTAAGAGTCCATTTTCTTCTACGTTTGAAAAATATTTTTGATAAAAAATATTTGTTTTTGTTTTTAATTAATATTTTTTAATGTTTTTATATCGTTTCAATACGGTGATGTTATAAATAAATTTTTAAAAATAAAAAAAATTATTTCAATATAATTCGAAATAAATAACGCTGTAAAAATACAATCACTGCCATAACTTCAAGTTTGCAAGTCGACCAGATAGAAAATTTAAAATCATACAGTTACTATAAAATTCAAGACGCTGTATTTTCTCTTGCACCGACGTATAAAAAGTAGTGGTAAAGCATGAGAAGGAAGGAGGAATTGAGTTCAAAACCCACCTCTTTTTAGAGTTCCAAACACATGCTAAAGATTAAAAGCTATGAAAATGTCACTGTACACTCACAGGCATTCACTATTCACCAAATAAATGGTCACCTTCCATTACTGCTTGAACCGGCAGATTTGAAAACAAAAATAGATTCAGATTAGATTTTGGATTTAGTATTATAATCTTCTTAAGACAACAACAGGATAGGGTGGGAGAGAGAATAAAGAAAGAAGGAAAGCCCATCTCACATCAGTGCTTCTCACGCCAGAACAATCACTAACTTCATTCTGAAAATGTAACAAAAAGGAAACATAAAACAACTTCTCTGTCAATCCCATTATCTTGAATTTTATAGCCCACCACAACCCTCTTGTCCCCTTCTCTTCACCTCCCAAGATTCTCTGTTTTTTCTTTTCTTTTTATAGCGCCAGGAGTTGAATATAGACCATACACTGATACAAATGTATGTAGTGTGTGTCTATATATCTGAACTTCAATCTTGATTCTGTTTCTTGGGTCTCTTTTCTTTTCTTTTTCATTTTGTTGGAAAGATAGAGATGGGGTTGAAAAGTGCTTGGTTAGTGGTGGTGTTTATGTTTCTTGGGGTTGCTGTGGCAAAGAATGTGAATGAGTTGAATTTATGGCCAATGCCGAAGTGGGTGAGTAGAGGGCACAGCAGGGTTTACATGAGTCAAGATTTTCAGTTAGTTACTGATGGGAGCAAGTACATTGATGGCTCTGAGATTTTGAAGGATGGCTTTACAAGAATGCTTGATGTAGTGAAAGTTGCTCATGTTGTTGATGGTGATCTTTCTAGCGTAGACAAGTCTCTCATCATTAAAGGAATTCATGTTCTTATTTTCTCACCAGATGACCAGGTATGGTGTCATTGGTCATCAATTATCTTTCCAGTCAGAACCTTTTCTTTTCTTTTCTGATTATTACCTGATCAGTTCATTCACACGGGCCTAAAGATTAATGTTTAAAAGTCTGGGAATGTGATTCTTCTGAGCTAGGCTAAGAAGAAGTCATTTTCTCCTTTTTCTTTCCACTTGTATAAAAAGTTTCATTATCACCGCTGACAACTTTTTTTAAAAGTTGTTTTTTTTCCCGATCTAGAAATACAAAGTGATGTGCAATTTGATAATCCTTTTGTTTTAACTTATTTTTCACTAAATACAACAATTATTAGGAAGTAATCAAGTATGAGCTGTAGCTATCATTAAGTTTTATTTACAATAATCAAGGCTTTTTTTTTTTTTTGGCATTTTAGATGAAATCTGGAGAGCTCCTTCCTTTAATTTAGATTAAACAAATGCTCTTTCTCCCTGTATTGTGGTGTGCTTTTACAGTTACAATATGGTGTTGCCGAGTCATACAAACTGCTGGTTCCTTCACCAGAGATGCCAGATTACGTCCATCTTGAGGTGGGTGCAACCGCTACCTTTTGTCTTTGTAGCTATATTGTCTAACAACTTACACCTGTCCAACTCAATTGTAATAAGTTTCTTTCTCAAGGAAGATGTTCAAATAGTAAGACTTGAAAGAAAATGCTACTGGATTTTGTCTGGCATTTCCTAAAATAGTTTTCATATATTTATGTTGAAATGTAGCTTTGATATATTTGGATGTGCCATATAGCCAGCGCATTGACAAATGTTTCCAGTCTCAATCTTTTGGACGAGGGGAATGAGTCTCAAAGGAATTATTCGTTGTCCTATCTAGATTAGTGAACTTAAAACCTAGTATTTGCTTACGAGACGGGTCAAGCATGCATTGTAGAGAACTAGTAACATTAAATCATGTTTTATAAAATCTTCCACTATCATGATTATAATCAATTATGGAGTGGGACCTTGCTGAAGCATGGTTGTTTTTTTCATAATTTTTGAACTAATGTTCTGTAGAGGCACCAAATCGATACATTTAATGGTCAATGCTGAGTTTGGTCTACATCAGTAAGCTTTGATTCATGTAAATTGTTTGATCAATTCAAATTCTGTTTGGCAACATTACAGGCGCAGACTGTTTATGGGGCGTTACATGGGCTTCAGGTTTTATACTAATCCTTAAGACATGAAATTGTATCTCTTTTGATATTCCTACCAAGTTCAAAATTGTCTAAGTTTGACATGACATTAAATTTTGCAGACATTCAGCCAATTGTGTCATTTTAACTTTACAACTAGACTGATTGAAGTTCACATGGTCCCTTGGACTATCATTGATCAACCAAGATTCTCTTATCGAGGGCTCTTGATTGGTGAGTTGTTTTCTGCCGTCCTTTTCTGTAATATGTTTAGTTTACTTTTGATGTATATGTCTTTCAAAGCCCCAGCTGAGGGCTTTATTCCATGTACTAGCTTCTGGTTTGATAAGGTTGGCAATTAAAACTGAAGGTTTTGATGGGAAGAAAGTTTACTTCATGTGAAATGGGTCTGGAGGGCTATCCCAAGCTGACATAGGGCCATTTGAAAAGCTTGATGCCCAATTGTTTGGTCGATTCTGTTTTTATATCTCAAATCCACTCTGTATTTTCAAATTCTAATGTGCTTGTCTGACTTACAAGTGGAATTTGTGCAGATACATCAAGACACTATCAGCCAGTGCCAATGATTAAGAAAGTAATTGATTCTATGGCCTATGCAAAATTGGTATGTGATGCATAGTTAACTAATCTGTAGTTGAGAATCTTTTAGAATATTTGGTGAAATAACTACATATTTGTTCTACTGTTTGCTGGAAAATAATCAGTGGTATTTTGCTTTTAGCATTATAGGTATAAGACTTTTCATGATCGCATTTGTCGAGGAGTATCATCCCTATTTCTGTTCATAACCATTTGCTAGGATTTAGTTTGCCTGGATTAGCTTCTTCCTCTAGAGGGACAGCAATGAAGTTTGGGAAATCTTGCATCCATAAAAAGGATAGGAAATAGTAATTTGTGCAGCAGTGTTTAAGCCTTGGATCTTGCACTAGTAAACCTATCCAACATGAAATGAGACAGAAATTTGGCAACTGTCGCTTAAATTACCTGTCTTCCCTCCTTTTTGAACAGCAAATGGTGTTAACACAACAATTTACTGTAATTAGCAGTTTGCTGATACGGTTTACTTTGTAACAAGATGTAATGTTGTTTCACACTGACCTTACTTCGATTTTTATCATCTAGCCTGTTGTAAGAACTCAGATAGCTGTGGTATTAATCATCTAGCCTGTTGTAAGAACTCAGATAGCTGTGGTATTAACAGAATTAGTCTGTGAGAAGTGGATTTTTCTTGCAGAAGGTGTTAGCAGGTCAATAGAACTATTGAAAAACAATACCTGTCATTGGCCTTTATGATTTTATTCTGTTGCATATGCAGAATGTGTTGCACTGGCACATTGTAGATACCCAATCTTTCCCTTTGGAGATACCTTCATATCCACATCTGTGGGATGGGGCTTATTCAGTTTCAGAGCGGTACACCTTTTCTGATGCTGCTGAAATTGTGAGGCAAGTGATTCTGCTGTCTTCACCTTCTACAAACTTATTGTCTATGTAGTTGTATCATCTCTAATATGTCAAGAAAAAATTTGCAGTTATGCTCAAAGGCGAGGAATTAATGTATTAGCTGAACTTGATGTTCCTGGACATGCTCTCTCATGGTAATAGTAACATTCTTATATAGCGGTTTTCTCTGTTGTCTCAGACTCTCAGTTATATTCCTTTCAAAAATTACTGTGCATGTATCTATGAGATCAGGATGCAAACTTTTAACCCCAAAAATTGACACTTGGTCATTTAAAAAAAGAATCTTATCCTCTTCAAGTGAATAATGGCAGGATTTGAATTTCTGATCATTCATGGCTTCTGCAATAGCTACAGAAAAATTCCCAGGAAAAGACTTTATAGATCATGACTGGCTGATGTAATGACTGCCATGTCTTTCCAGGTGTTGGGGGGAATATTTATAAAGCTTTCTAATTTAGTTTTTGCAAGATGCTAGATAACAACAATCTATATTTTTTAACGGATAGAATTTAAGAATTCATTGGAATTATCACAGAATTAGGTAATGTTTAATCCATGAGGATGTGTAGAACATTTTTTCATAAGTCAATATGAGAAGCTGCCATTGGTCACTTGACTTGATGATGATGTATCTTTCTGTTTACCTGTATGATTTCCCTATTAGATCTTCTTCCTCTCAAACAATAGAGTTGGGTACTTATAACACCCTGCCAACTTGTATCCAAGAAAACTGCTTGTTTTCGAAAGTTTTGAGGTTATAAAGATGTTATTTTATGATTAATGCTGGCAAACCAAAAGGTTGTTTGTAGCTCATGGATCTATTGCAGTTAGCCTCAGTGAACTTTCTGCAGAAGTGATGAATGCTAATGGTTTTCAGGGCCAAACACGAGAAGGATTAAGGGCTATTGTCTAGTGATATCTGGTGAAAGTCTAGGTTGGTGACCAAGGCATTGTAGATATGAGGCCTGGGGCTAGCCATTTGATGCAGAATGCTGCAGCGCTGAATCATTTTCAGAGTTCCTTTCCTAGGATTGTACTTCTATGGGACCACAAATGGGCAAGCCTTTATGGCTAACTCAGACTTCGGTGCATAGTTTAGATCGTCATGAATTTGTGACATTGTATTTTGAAAACCTATGGCAAGGCGGGTTCTGTAGGTTTCCCTTGTTGCCCAAAGATGCAAACTCACAAAAACAATAAAAATATTTGACGTTTTCCATTTCTTTGCAATATGGCCATTATGATAGAATGGTATCACAAACTATGATCTCCAAATGAATTAAATGGATATTTTTCCCCTGTAATTAGGGGGCATGGCTATCCTTCTCTATGGCCATCAAAAGACTGTCAGCAGCCACTTGATGTCAGCAACGAGTTTACATTCAAAGTGATAGATGGGATTCTTTCAGGTAATGCCTGTACTTTCAATTTGGAACAGTGTGGTTTGATATCAATAAGTTGTCATGTCAGAAGACTAAGAAAATATATATAAATTTGCAAGTTAGCTTAATTTGGGTGAAAAACAAAAATGAAAGGATGAATGGTTAACATGATTACTTTTTTCACATTCAGATTTCAGTAAGATCTTTAAATTCAAGTTTGTTCACTTGGGAGGTGATGAAGTTGACCCAAGTAAGTTTAATAGTTATATTTTGCTATCATCATTTTTGTATTGATTGTTTATTGTTTATGGAACATTTATTATTATTATTATTATTTTGTTTCTTGGCCTCTGGGGATTTTCTTTCCTTTTATCATATCTTTTCTTCTTTTATTTTCGGGTGTATGTGTTGAAACATGATATTTGATGTTAATGAAAATATAGGGGCCACAGGTTACTTGCTTCTGCTTGCTCTTAATTTTTGAAATATATATCTGGATGGAGCTTCACATTATTGACATGCAACTGTATGAGTCCTTTTCAGGTTGCTGGACAAAAACTCCCCACATAACAAAATGGTAACAATCCCACGAATTCTACATGCAAAGTAACTGATGTTTCTTTTCTTTTCTTTTCTTTTTTTTCTGTAGACACCAAGTATATCATGTTATTATCTTCGTGCTTGATGTCCACAACCATATTTTCCTCCTTTTGTAGTTAATCCAAGTGGATTTACGTGGGTACTGTGTGCTTGCTGTACATGACATCACCGTTACATTCTATGCCAATGTTATTTTATGATTACTGCTATTATTGGATTTCCTGAGAAATAACTAGCATGCCAGACTCACAGCTATTTCTTTTAGTTTTAGTTTTTCTCCCATTCCATGTACCTTAAAAGAGCATGCATTTGTAACAAAAGAGAGAGGGCATGTAAATTGTATTCGTATTGTATGTTGTTTGACCTTGACATGATCAAGATACTGTCTATTCTGAAACCTGCAGGTTAAAAGAGCATAGAATGAATGGATCTCAAGCTTATCAGTACTTTGTCTTGCGGGCACAGAAAATAGCTTTGTCCCATGGATTTGAAATTGTTAACTGGTACGAACAATTCTGGATAAGGTTAGATGTCAAATTTCATTGGTTTTATATCTTATCCAATCATGCAATGTAACAGGGAGGAGACCTTCAATGACTTCAGAAATAAATTGAGCCGGAAGACAGTGGTGCACAATTGGTATGCCATACTTTCTGCATAATTTCATAAAATGACCTTGTCATGATGCATCTTAACATGGCCACCCTGTAGATCAGTAAATGAACAAATATAAGCATCATTTATCCATGATGCAACCGTCTATTTGCTTGTTGGACTTGTAGTATTGAGAGACTAGAATCAAGATTATACAAAAAATGGGAAAAGCTCCCCTGTGCAGAATGTGAATTTTGGTTAATCGATACAGCTAAACTTGACTTGATAAGGGTGTTAAGATGTTTTAGTCCATCTGCAATGCTAATTGTGACAAGTAATTTTTATATGTAGTAGTTGGTAAAGAGTGTCGATCTCGCTACTATTCATTCTCACTACTTGCATGTTTGCTAGTTCTGAAGAGTGACATCTGGTTCACCTGGTCCAAGTCCATTAATGTTTAGATGAAAACTTCAGGAACTCTTTCTCTCTGTGAATTATTGTTGAACCAATTCACATATTGTAATCACAATTAAAATTACTTTAGATATTAGACAATCAGTGAACATTGTTGAGTTAATTACACTATGTAAACAAAAATGTTCTGGACTCCTTTTCCACCAAGCAAATAGATCTTAGAGATGATTGTATTTGCACTGCTATAATAATTTTGTTTGTCCTTACATTTCGGGCACACTTGATCTTTAGCATACAATGTTTTTTGCAGGCTTGGAGGTGGAGTTGCTGAGCAAGTGGTTGCATCTGGGTTGAGGTGCATTGTGAGCAACCAGGACAAATGGTATCTAGATCACTTGGATACTCCTTGGGAAGAGTTCTATAAGAATGAACCACTTACAAATATAACAAACCCCGAGCAACAGAGTTTAGTTCTTGGGGGGGAAGTATGCATGTGGGGAGAAACAGTGGATGGGTCAGACATTGAACAAACCATATGGCCACGTGCTGCAGCTGCTGCAGGTATTTATTGTATATCATGTCAATTGACAACGAAATTGCTGAGACGTTGCAACATATTCATATTAAGTTATGCAGTTTTCTTGTTTTCAATACTATGTAGTTGCGTGATGGTCATTGAAAAGGATTGTACAGTGAGGCAAACAATAATATAAATCTGATTTCATATTAGCTTCCTAGTCACATAAATTGGTCACAATCTTGGTGAATTTACTACTGTTGAGCTTAAGGGTTCATGAAACTATACGCTTTGTGGATGTTTCTGTGTATTAAGAGATCTGCCTTTCCATCCCAAAGGTGGTTTTAGTTGATACATGGTTATCACTGCTAACATTCATGGACCAAGGCAGGTGACTGGTAGTCTCATTTGAAGAGGTACCAGATGATGCCTTGAGTGATTTTAGAGTTGACTAGTTTTGATCCTTTTTAGAATCCTCTTAGAGGTATTTCTTGAGAAACTTTTTCATCATTATAGTAGAGATAAAAACTTCTAACTGTACATCTTTCTTCCCTTTGTTTTTAAGCTCAGCATCTCAAATCTTCCATTTTTTTGTATCTGCTCTCTACTCATCTCAATCTTTCTATGCAAACTGTATCTTCACTTTAAAATAGCGATTTTATTCTCTCTGTTTTCTGTTCCTATGTGATTGAAGAGCGGCTATGGACACCTTATGACAAGCTAGCGAAGGATCCAGAAAAAGTTGCTGGAAGGTTAGCACACTTCAGGTGTTTGCTGAATCAAAGAGGGGTTGCCGCAGCTCCTTTAGCTGGACCAGGCCGAGGAGCACCTATAGAACCAGGTTCTTGTTATGGACAGTAATGACTACAAACACATCTCTAATTCTTGAGGGTGAAATGCAGTTGATTCAAAATCACCCCCGTATGTAAGGAACACGTAATAATGCATCCTGTATATATTCAGGTGGCTTCTGGTTCGATTTTTATGAAAATGGTCCAAAATGGTTTCACAAGGTCTCTCATGTCTGCCCAACTAAGTCCCTTCGTTCTTGAAGTGTTTGTGGTTGAATCGTAAAGGAGACTTGCAAGGGATTTCGAGTGTTTATGGTGAAGTTTTTTCTTTCTTTTTTTTCCCTTTGGCACTTATCATATTTGACCCCAAAAATCATTAATTTGAACGGTTGAAATTTACCTTGAAAGATTAGTTCATAACTTACTCAAGGATTGCGCTTGAAATTTGTTTAAGAAAAATAAATAAAAATCAAGTTTTAATTATTGATTTTTACTCAGATTTCATTAATGGAAGAATTATGAAAGGAGAAACTCGAAGCATTTTTTTATCATATTTTAACCAATAATATATGTTCAAGGTATCTTGTCGAAAGTAATTTATGAATTTGGGGAATAAAGTAACTTCATACTCAAGGAAAATATGCTATATTGCCATGGAAAATCTCCCTCAAGTGGTTTCTTGGGTTTGAAGAACAGAGTTGGATTTAAATCTTATACTGGCAAGGATTGAGAATCTCCAATGAACCCCGGAAAATTATAAACTGTCCAATGCATTTGACACTCGACAATTCCTGGACTACAATAAAAACTTTCCCAGTTTACCTGAATTTCAGAGAACACTAAATCGTTTAGCCACCGAACAAATTGAAGATTGTGAAGGACCAATCTTTTTAGTGAAGATAGATTGGTTTCATGTCTTTCAAATACTTTCCATTTAGTGAAAGGCAGATTGATTGAGCATATTATATTCCACAAGTTCTTCAAATACAGTACCCAAATCAGTTGGTCAATTGTGAAATTAAGCCAGTTCAGTATAATCACTTCCACAGAAACATTTGCAGTGACAGTTTAGCAAAGCAAAAGTTTGTTTAGAAGAGCAAGTATCATGTAACATGAATATCCAGATGTCGCACAGTTGTGAACGTATCAGTAGTGTTCTGTGATGTATAAACATGAGCTCGATAAAAAAAACTTCAAGAAAATCTCAAGAATTCTATGATGTATAAACAAAAGCTCAAGCTGTTGGAGATTAATTTTTTAGCAGCTCAAGGCTTCCAAGCTGGAGGAGATGGAGGGCTTGGAGGGTAGAGCGGTGGAACTGCTGTAAAGATTGAATTCTTATCGATGCCAATCCCACCACTGCTTGTCAAGGATGCAAGCGCAGCAACTAGTCCTGCATTTCCAGCTAAAGTTGGTTCGGTAAAGTTGTAATTAGTGCGAACATCACGGAACTGGTCAAACCTATCAGGCCCTCCAACCATGGCTCCTGTAATGTTGTGAGGATTGGGCTTGGAGCTGTCACGCCACTTCCATCCGCCTGTGCACGAATACCTTGTTTTGTCACTGGGTGTTGATGCTCCACGGTGATGAACATGCCTGGGAAACTTGGTCCCATACCCCACCACATAGCTCATTTTCATGGGGTTATCACCTAGAATGTAGTTGATCTGTGTTGAAAACAATCACGGGAAGATTAGTCTACTGGGAGATAAAAAGAGTGCATGAGGCAATTTCAAGAAGAACAACTGTATTTTGTGGCTGAGGCATAGCCTAATTGATATTATAACATCCGTCTGAAGAGGAGTTACGAAAGTTGAAATTCCCCTACCCAAAAACTAACAAATGATTTGGTGCCAATCTGAAACTGGCCAGCTTTCTAATTAAAGTATGAAAACACGAAGCTTGTTGCATGGTATATGACTCTGATCAGCTGTGTATATCAGCAGTTCTTTCTTTAACCAATTCCTACTCTGGGACTGCCTATTAGAGTTGACTTGGCAATGTCGGATATTTATCAGCTAGCAAGTTAGTCTATCCTGAAACAGAAAGATTCAGAAGAAAAGGCTACCTGTGACGTGGCGAAACTCCGAAGAAGGTCCAGTGAGATAAATTTGGGACCACAATTGAGTCCTGGAACTCTAGTGGCATTCAGATAATCGACATAGAGTGATGCTAAGAAGGCAGCATTAGCCACATACTGAAGAGGTTGTGGCGTTCCATGGTTCAGTTGGATCATTCCTCCTGCAAAATTTTGAAAACACATCAGAAAAACCACCAAAAAAAGAAGAGAAAGTTAAAATTACTGGCACGTGATCCATTGAAGCAAATAGTATCACTTAGTCACATGGTTAAAGAGCAAGATCCGATGTATGTACCTTTAGTCCAGTTGAATACATCGAATTGCTGAAAATAAGAACACATGTTAAGTTCTGTCTTTTGATGATACATATGCAACATCTCCTCATATGGATATCCTGGATTCAAGAATATCCTGTACCTTGTTAACAGCAGCATAGCTGCTGGTAACTTGTTGTCCCAACTCAGTACACTCAAGTCAGGAATACTTAAAAGTGCTTTGGAGTGCTTAGAGAAGCCTGGTTCAGTTGCCAATTTAATATAGGTGATGTTTCCTGTGGCGTAGTACAACCAAGTAGCACCCCAAATGTACTCATCATAATAGCCAGTGGAGTTGTAGTAAGGTTGAATGTAATCATTCCCAGAAGAATATGCTCCCCGTCTTCCACCATCCCTGGCAAAGTCATATACTGTCACTGCACCTCTTACAAGCTTTTTTGAATAGGCCTCATTGTCTCGGAATACTATTGAGGCTGCAGCCAAGGCTGCTGCCATTTCTCCGGCAAGGTCAGCGCCTGAATTTACAACTTGGGTAGGCCTCGGATAGTCCATATCTTCAGGTCTTTGCCAGCAGTAATGATCATCTGGAAGTATCGAGCCATTTCGAGATCCACCAACCTGGGGGACAAACACGGAAATGTTACACTAACAAGCAACGGTATAATGGCTTTGAAGTCTTAATAAATGGAAATATTGTCAGGTGCACATAACGTTCATTCTGAATTAAGAATATTACCTGGCAGTAAATTTTGTCAATTTTGCTGGCACTGGAGTTGAAGGTTAATAGCAAGTAATCAGTACCCCACCTGATTAGATCTCTGGTATGCTGGTACTCGCCAATGGCCTCATACTTCTGTCTGTATTCAATGACACTCCAGCTCAACATAGTCATGGCAAATGCCATGGGAAAATGAAACTTGGTGTTGTCTCCAGCATCATAGTATCCTCCAACAAGACCTGCTTTAGAAAAATCAGTACCATTTCCATCTTGTAGCCCTGAATCTCCTCTCCATGGAATTCCGTTGTTCTTGTGCAATTTACCAGCTGCACACCACATTCAATGATGGTACTCTCAATCAACACTTGTCAATTCTATAATAGAACTTCAGTGCACAGCCTACCATTGGCTAATTATAAATCAAACTGTTCTTCGAAATTGTTTTTCAGCTGGTGAGTACTACTAATTCAATAATTTATTAATTTCTATGAAATACATGCCAACATTTGTTTTATTGTGAGCAAAAAGTAATTAATTAGATTTGTTAATGGTAAGAAAATAAAAAATAAAACAAGCTGCTAATAATCTGCAGATGGGATCGCAAGATCCTGTCGAAACCAACGTTTTATTTTTTGATCTATTCGAAACACAACATGTATATGAAATAAATTATCCGAACTAATAACTAATAATTTAGAGAGGTATAGTTCAACTGCTCAAACTCTAAATTTGCTCCATAAAAATTTCTAGTTTGAGTCTCACAAATTTCAGAGTCACTGGAGACTTACATGGCCGTTAACTTCAGGGCCCGTAAAATTAGTTGAGGCACACGCAAGCTGACTTGAACATTCATGTTAATAAAAATAAAATAAAATTATCCCAACTAATTAAATAACTTTACATAACAATTTTCATCGGAATGACTTGGTCATCGAATTCCCATCTTAGAGTGTCTTAATTAGTAGTAAAACTCTAAGCTTCTTGAAAGCCAGACTTTCTTGGAAGTCCAAAGCTTACATAGAAAATAACAAGATTTTAATGTACATATGTAAAGATAATGAAATATATCTTTTTTCCCATTCATTTTCATTGTTCTAATTATTTAATTTGTTATCAATAATTAGGATTGATATCATAATAATTATTTAATTTGTTATCATAATAATTTGAAATATCACTTTTGAAAATCACTCGGTAGGCCACAATTACTACAGAACTAACCCTCTAAGCTCGGAAAAGAAAAAAAGAAAAAGAAAAAGAAAAGCAGTGACGTTTGACTTGACTTACATTTTTGGGCATTGAAGAAGAGAAGAGCCTTTCGGAGGGCAAGAGTGTAATTGTCTGGAGGAGGAGGCTTAGAGTTGTGCTTTGGCAAAGTCTTGACTAGGATGATAGGGAGTGCAATAACAAGAAGCGCAAAAACAAAGGCATAGAGAGTCCACTTCAAGGCTTTGTGGCTACAGGCTACGCAACCCAAGTCCACGTGCTTCTTTTTCTTGGTCTCTTGAGGGTACAATAACCAGCTCTGTTGTGTCTCGTCTAGATGATGATGCTGGGGTTGCAAGGCTGCCTTGTCCCACTCCATGTTGCGACTCTTCTCATCGTCGGTTGTTGATTCTGCTCCATTGTAAATCTCCAGCGACCCCCCCCAATGATTTGCTGAATGCATTTTTCTTGTTTTCTTTTCCTTTTCGAGGTTATGTTTCCAGTGAGTGCAATAACAGTTATTCTCCCTTGCTGTAACTCATGTAAGCAAAGGTGGTGGAGAAAGAGAGGTCTGATGATCAAAGAGGAATCACAGATTGTTGATGTATATATTTGATATAATAGATGACTGAAAAGAAGAAGAAGGGGGCTGGTTATTATCTTGTAGGCAGGGAAAGAGAAAGAGGAAGATATATAGATGGCCGGCCACTGATTACCAGTTGGAAATGGCTTATAAAAGTGATGAATATTGATGATACTGGAAGAAACCAATAAATTAATTACTATGGCAAGATAAGTTTATCGGGGGAGAAAAAACTGGCCTCTCTGTATCCCAGCCTCTCTCTCTCTCTCTCTCTCGCATCATTCTCTGGCATATATACTAGTCTACCAGCGTTATTTGAAATTCAAGGGCTCGAATGGGAGGAGAGGGAGAGATAGAGAGAGAGAGAGGAGTTGACTATGACTAAATAAATCTAACATGGTTGCGGTGCTTATTCAGAGATTAATTTAATCCAACTGTGATATAAAATTGATTGCCTTGTTTCTTCTGCATGGAAGAACTGATGCTTTTTACTGGGGAAAAACATGCATGCTTAGCTGTTATGAAAATGATATGGAACCTTCGTTTTGGAACTTTAATTGAAAGGATATATATGTCAATTACTTTTTGAAATATATATATATATATATAAAATCTGTATTTTTGAAGAATGAGATAATATATGTGGTAATGCTTTGATCCCATGTCAAGGGATTTTCTTTAGATTAATTTACATGTCAATTAAAGATTAAATCTCGTTTTTAAATAACTTCGGAGACATATTTTTTTCTATCGTGCAAATATCAGCGAAGAATTTAATAATTATTTCCAATTTTATTTTCTGCAGCCGGATCTTGTTGACCAATTCATTGGGTGGTGTCTGTCTGTCTGTCTGTCTGGTCTGGCCACGCAGCCAGCACCCTTTTCCATTTTTCACTCGTATGCTAATAATACTCTCTCTCTCTTCGCTGGTTTTTTTTTTAATTTAATTTTTTATTCAAACCCGTTGTGTCCCTCGTGTTTCTCTCGTTTCTTCATTTGATTACGTGGCTTTTAAATTAAACCCCCAAGTCGAATGTGCATGCACGTTACTCTTTTTTTTTTTTTTTTCCAACTGTGGTATC
>Ga0307517_10007096_pt1 | contig 16431 bp, 8 predicted proteins | sample 23_EM_MG_FD_194515 | JGI IMG/M metagenome (GOLD analysis project Ga0307517, IMG submission 194515) | Populus trichocarpa ectomycorrhiza microbial communities from riparian zone in the Pacific Northwest, United States - 23_EM | ecosystem: Host-associated > Plants > Roots > Unclassified | place... | reverse complement strand
CTAAGATATGTTTCTGTTAAATTATATCACATTAACAGGAAGTTGTTTTTATATAAATTTCATGAAATCTCCAAGTGATTTGCATTGCTGTTATTATATCATGTCCCTGCATTTAAAACTTGAATGTCGGGGTTGGGCCATTGATGGCTAAGACATTCCTCGGCAGCATATAAGTTGAGCTGCCTCTTTCGAGATTAAAGATTAGAGATGCCTGCACCGGCCTAACGATAGAGGTAAAGAAACCTTACCTTTGTCACCTGAGTTTGAGCCTCAGTGTGCACGCCTGTCATTTCTGTAGTGTTTTACCTGTCTACTGGGCTTGCAGGGTGTTCAGTGGGTCCGGAGATTAGTTGTGGTACGCGTAAGCTGGCCCGGACACCCCAGGTTACCAAAAAAAAAATAAAAAATTAGAGATGCCTTGAGCATTATTTGCATGCCCCTGAAATACATGATTGTCTTGGTTTATTTTCTCCATTCGTTTATGCCATACATTCATAATCCCCATAGCTTGATATTGAAACCTACCCCTCAACTTCGTGGAGGAAAATTAAAAAAAAAAAAAAACATTATCGTTCAAATAGTTTCTTTCTAATCAATCCATTATTTATCTGAATTATCCCACTTCATTAGCCCAGATTCACACCTTGCAGTGGGGGATCAGTATTGATATTAAGTTTTGGTAGAACGTAATGGAGTATTATTGAAGCTCGAAATGTACAATCTCTACGGTAGCTTTTGTTTTTAGATGTTTTTGAAAAATGAATTTGTTCGAAGAAAATATTAAATTGATATTTTTTTAGTTTTTTTAATTTTAATATATTAATGCAAAAAATAAAAAAAAATTATTTTAATATATTTCTAAATAAAAAATATTATACATCACAATACTAAATATATACTTATACGTAACCTTGTAACTAAATGAGCCGGGGTCTCAGAACTCGAGCCTAAAAGAGACATGCTCAAGAATATGAAGTTCACTCGACATCCTAGTAACTAAATGAGCTCATATTCATTTATGCCTAGACATATCATGTGGCCCAATACTCTTTTAGTATAAATTATTGATTTGGGCTTCTAGTAGCCTTAATTACCCAACAAATTTATCACACCCACCATCAATTTGAACTTGGGGGTGTCCAAGAAACTCATCAAGACAACGCCCGAATAGAGAACATGTTGAGATCTCATGTAATTCTAATTTTAGATCAAAATATATTTTAAAATGTAGAATTGTTATTGATTTAAATCTTATAAATCTCAGGATTACTGAAAATTTATATGGTTATTAACTTTAGGGCCCGTGAAATTAATAAAAATACGCTTAAGCTGGCTCGAAAATCCATGTTAATTAAAAAAAAAACCTTAAAGTTATCTGCTATGATAGTACATTACTCTTTAATTAGATTTGTTATACTTATCACCAATCACAAGAACAAACTATACATACATTAAATAAGAACATATATCTTAATCATGTTGTCCTCTAAAAATTATTTATATTATCGTTACATAGCTCACAAAACCTAACCTAGAACGAGGGCAACTTGTCAATCTAGGTCTTGAGAAAAAGTAGTTGAAAATTATAGGTAACATATATTTAGACTATCCAACCCTTACATATATACATACTCACATGAGCGAGCTCAAGGCTATATAAACATCCTTAAATCTCGAGGGAAGTCTTTTTCTAAGCAACCATCTCCTTCACAATTTTTTTCATAAGAAAACACTACCTTATTTAAGCTATGTAACACGGACAACACAACCTTCTAAAGCTCACTTTCTCCGCCATCAATGTTAACATAAACACCGCAGGAGCTCCTAAACCCGGCAAAGGGCTTGTTTTGCAAGTGTTCTCACATCAACATTCTCTACTTTTCAGCATGTCCCCAGCTTTGAAAATAAATTAATTTTTGTAAGGTTTTCTATGATCTCATTGCCTTGCAAGAAGGATATACACGTACACTACATAAATCTGGTCGAACACATTTGAGTTAATCGGGAATCTCCTTTCACATATCATACAGGACATGTGGTCTAGTTTGCAATACAAATGTGTTGAGTTTAAAAAAATATTAATTTCCAGAAGAAAAGCTCATCATCAGGTTAATAGACTGATAGTGCCTCCCTAAATCCAATGCTAAAATTCTTACCCTGTAAACCGTTCTTAACCAATTCGGTGTTGCCTCTCTGCATCATGGCCACAAATTCATTGTAATCTATGCGACCATCCTGTAAACACAAAGCAAAAGTATAATCAATGAAGGTTGCCATATATTACAAGCATTAATCCAGCACAGATACACACGCGCACACACATGTAACCAAAATGTTTTTGGAGATTGAAAATAGTTTCTTTAATTGATGGAAACATCTTAATAATAAAGAAGTGCTCACATTATCTTGATCAACTTCTCGAATCATTTCTTCTAAGTGAACGTCATCCATGCCGAATTCATTACAGGCTTGTTGGAGTTCATCTATGGTGATATAGCCACTATCATCCTTGTCAAAATATGAGAAGGCTGCAAATAGATGATCTTCCTTTTCAACTTTGTGTAAATGTAATGTGGCAGCTATGAACTCCTTGTAATCTATTGTGCCACTGTTATCAACATCTGCCTGCAATTTTGAAACAAACATTGTGGTCAAGATCAAGAGCAGCAGCTAGCATAATGACAGTACTGAAGTAGTTGGATGATCTTACTGCTCGCAGTAGAGAGTAAATTTCAGCCTCGGTGAGATTCGCACCAAATCTTCTCAGTCCTACTTTGAGTTCTTCGAAAGTAATTTGACCACTATTGTCTGTGTCTATCATATTAAATATCTCTTTTAAGCCAGCGATTTCTTCTTCAGATAGGTTCTCGGCAATGATCTGCGGGCAATAGATTTAAGAACTTGCACTCTTCATTTATAATAATAGTAGACAATTCGTGAGTGGAAACAACTTCAATGGTTTGAGGACAAAAAAATGTGGAATTAAATATGCGAGGATACAATTGTTAGACTTACTCTAAGAGCCATTTTCTTAATCTTGTTCATTGCAGAAAACTGCTTCAAGCGACTTAATACTGCAGGATCTAGAGGCTTGTCTGGAGCCACCCCATCATCACGAACCCAAGGGTGACCTGCAGGGAACCAAAATTTACGTTCAGCAGTGGTACTGGCACATACAGCAGAGCTTCAATGCTGCAACAAATGAATGCAGAACAAAATCTTTCTGCTGAGATGATAATAGACAATAAATTGATTATTTATATCAAGTTTAAACATCTGATCACATGAATCAAAAGCCATCCTATCTAGAGGTGCCACATGAGGCCAGAAACTGAAAACTGGCGATGAACCAGGTGAGAGTTTAACTCAAGCAGGTCATTCTATCTAAATAAATCATACTTGTTCAAGATCATCGATGTATTCCGATCAGAAAACTAATTACAAGCAATTTGGCATCCTAACCCACAACTTTCAGCTATAGAGACTCATCGTTTCTATGATAATATGAAATAACATTCATTGTGTTCCTCATACCATCTAACGACAAGGGTCTTGACCAACTATGAGTCCTATGAGTTCAGCAATCTCATATATATTTCAGTGATAAAAAGCTGGATTGAGGAAAATAAGACTAATTGAGAAAATGTATCACAACTTACAAAGAACTTCATGGGCAGTAAGTCGCTTCTTAGGGTCTCTGACAAGCATTCTCCTGATCAAATCTTTTGCACTTGCAGAGACCTTAGGCCAGGGATTTGATGTGAAATCCAGATGACCATGCAAGACCTCCTCAAATATGTCATGTTCCTTCTCTATGTCATAATCAAAGAAAGAACAAGAACAGGAAATCAAATTGCTGAGAACATTATGAATATACCTTAGAAGTAACGGACATCAGAAAATTCTCACCAGCCCAAAATGGAGGTACCCCACATAAGAGGATATAAACCATCACTCCAGCACTCCAAACATCTGCTTCTGGACCATAGCGCTTGCGCAGAACTTCAGGTGCAACATAATATGGGCTTCCAACCACATCATTTAAAATCTCCCCTGCAATTTAGGACTGTCAATATTCAACTATATATAGCATATCATTCATGAGTGGAAAAGAAGAGATGAGATCCTCTTAAATAATGCTGCATATCATTACCGACAAAAAATCTATGTACATGAGAAACATAGGGATCATGTGTTAAAGGATTAGTTAGACGCTACTTCCCTAATACGCAAAGATCTGGAGTCCTTTATATTTATTCTAATTGGAAGCAGAGGATATTCAGTTGTGCATTTCCTTGCATTATGGACTTCATTTATTGTTCATAGACCATGGGAAAAATATTAATGCTCAATTTTTTTCTCTGGAGTTAGAATGACACTCTTGTGAGAACTAATGGAGATTAATGCACTAACTACAAAGCATTACTGGAAGGTGCGCAAGTGAGATGATTTCAAAAGAAGGAAAGCTACTGAAAGTCGGAAACATACCAGGCTTGAAGAATACTGATAATCCAAAATCTATTGCCTTGAGAGGTGAATCCTCACGCTCATTGACAAAGAGAAAGTTCTCAGGCTTGAGATCCCGATGCATGACCCCTAAGGAATGGCAGGCTTCTATAACACCAACTATAGTCCTAGTGAGTTGAGCTGCCTTTCTTTCTGTGTAATGTCCTCGCTTAATAATCCTATCAAAGAGCTCACCACCAGCACACAATTCCATCACAACATGAACTGCCACAGCATCCTCGTACGCCCCGTTGATAGAGATAACATTAGGGTGCCCTGCCAGGTGATGCATTATCTGAATTTCCCTCCTTACATCCTCCACATCATCTGCTGTCAATAAATTCCTTTTCGCAATCGACTTGCAAGCATACTCTTTTCCAGTTGCTTTTTCCACACAAAGAAAAGTTGTCCCAAATTGACCACGGCCAAGCTTCCTCCCCAAGTTGTAGTAGTCCTTCAAATGACCGGTTCTTGTCTTCAACACTGAATCTACCTGCAGCCCTGCACTTGGTGTCCTCGTAACAAGAGGCTTACTTGGTCTCGTGGGCTCTGCTGGTTTTTTCACTTCCTTGTCACTTGCTGGCTTTGCCGGTCTACTCTCTTCAACCTCCATGATAATCTCCGATGCTACAGTTGCATTTTCCTTTGGTTTTGGAGGCGATGGTACTTGATTAATTATCTCTTCCTTAGCTATCTTCATTTGCTCCGGAGGCTTGTTTTGAGCATGGAAAGGAGGTTCTTGCACTCTATTCAAGGACAACCCATCAACATTTTCTTTCTTATTATAAGTGATCAAGCAATCCTTCGATCGAGCCCACCAAACAGAAGAAGAGATTGTTTGAAAGATACCATCCCTGGAAACCCTTGATCCAATACAATTATTATTCCCCATATTCAGTTCTCTATCATATAATAAGACCCCACTTCTTTGTTCTCTAAAAGGCCGAGTGATTTTGAAGGGAACACAATCAAATTAAAACCTTCACCGATCAGAAGAGTTTGACACTACGCTTTGATTCCACAACTCCCTCTTACTCTAATGTATGCAAACACAGACCTCTGTAACTGGAAATCATTAATTGTGTGCTCCAAAACTGACATTCGCATTCACACACAAGAGTCAACCCAAAAAAACTATCAGAGCCTCCCTCACAAATGCCCTGAATCCTGCAATCTGGATAATATTATCCATATAGAGGAAAGATTCTAGGATTCCACGTCCAGTGATTGAATAATATTGCGTAAAAAAAGAATAAAATAATTAGGGTCATGAAAGCAAACCATTAAAAAAAAAAAAACGAGAGACCAGAGAAGGAGAAATTGAAGAACAAGACAGAGTCTATGTGCGTGTGTTGACAGATTGTTTTTACCAGGTCTTCTCGAGCTTTGAGAAAGATGTTTGAGCTGACAGAGATTAAATAGTATGCAGTACGTACGTTGTTTAGAGTCTTTTCCTTCCATAGTGTCACAGAAAAGGGAAGGGAGGTGGAAGGAAAGACCGTTTATTCTGTTGGAAACTTTCAAAATTCGCGTCCTGAGCATAAAATATCGCGTTTAATGCATTAGTGTAGTATACAGTATAGTTTGAATTTTGAGATGGTGGGTCCATTCTGAAATTGCTGGTTGAGATTGATATGTTTCTCGATTCTCCTTTTATTTTATTTATTTTTGGAAATTTGTCTTAGGGTTTTCAACTTCTTGGAAAACCTGGTGTAAGTGCATCTTGTTTTTGGAGAAGGGCCCTGTGTAGCTGGACAGTCTGGATTTGAGTGAGGCTGGGATTGTCGCAGGCCGGCAGCCGGCATGCGCCGGTAGTATTCTGCTGATCCCACATATTTTATTTATTTGATAAAAAAATTGAGCACTTTAACCAAGTAAATCGAATATTGACAGAAATTATCTTTACTTAGTCCAAAACCTGTCATGATAGACGGCTTGATTATGGTTGAGAAAATAAGATGAAAGGACAAACAATGCATCCCATCATGTTCCTTACTGCGTAAGTTTGGTTTGATGCTTGACTTATCGGTCAGTCTTTCCATCATTAATAACCAGAAGAAGAGGTGATTTAAAAGATGCTTCATGATTTATTTTTTTTAATTTTGTTTAAAAATTATTTTTTTATATGTTTTTATTAAAAATAATTTTTTAAAAATAAAAAATATATATTTTAAAAAAATATATTTTGAAAAACAGTCGCCACAACACTTTTATAAAAGCATGTACCGCTTCTCTCAAATTTTAAATTTTTTTTACTAAAAATTATTTTTTTATGTTTTTAGATCGTTTTGATGTGCTAATATCAAAAATAATTTTTTAAAAATAAAAAAAATATTATTTTGATACATTTTTAACCGCAACTGCTATCACAATTCCAAACACACTCTTAAATATATATATATATATATAAAAAGAGAAAGAAGGAGGAGGATGATCAATTCAATGACTTTACAGCATCCACATTAGTTTTTCTCATGTGGAGGCTTTGACCTTTTGACCTATTTTTGGAGGTAATCTTAGGAGGATGCACATAAATAACGAAAAACATTTTTATTAATTAATAATGAATAGAAACATAAAGTAAATGATTAAAAATTTAAATTAAATTACCAATACTGTCATTGAATCTGTTCAATAAAATAAAATAAAAAATCATTACATATAACATTACTCACGTAGAAATGGTCTTGGACTCAATATGTGCTCCAAATATTTATTATCCACATTATCATCAATGAAGCTAATAGATTTTTGCTTTGTTTCCTTTGAGCCTAGAATTTAAGCATTGTGATAGCGGAGTATTTGTTATTGTAATAATTGTTAATTTTGAAGTATTTTCTTTTGTTAAAATAATATATTTTAAATATTTTTAATTATTTTTTATATCAATATATCAAAATAAAAATAAAAATAAAAATTAATTTTTTTTTAAAATACAGCCATAAAGACATCCAAGAAAGCTCTGACTAAACGTTATTTCTTCAGTCCAACCACCAATAAATTGATTTAAACAAAGATGTGCAAAAGACGCCGGTCAAAATCTATGATCAAATTTTAGTCCTAACTTGATGTGATATTCCTCCATTGCTCAGCAATAAATCGATGCTTAGGAATTAGCATCTCCTAAACAGTCATTGCAATCATATGATCAGCAAATATTCTATGAAGAAACACATGCAAACAAAGCAAATCTGCAAATTAATTGATTATTACTGGCTCAGGGAAGCAGGATTATGTTGTCTCATGGAAAAATAAATAAAACCTGACGGCAGATATACATTCTGATTGTTTTTATATTTTAAAAGTATTTTTTTAATATTTTTTTAATATTTTTAATATTTTAAATTAATTTCTTTTTATGTTTTCAGATATTTTAATATATTATTAAACAAAACATAATTTAAAAAATAACCATTACTATAATACCAATCAAATTCATAAATCAATGTACATAAAATCAAGGGAAAAGGAGATTGCGTACTTTCATAAATCCCATGTGTGAACAAAAACATAACAACCATATTCCCAACACGAAGCATGAAGACCATATATGAATTAACACAATGTTTAGAATTAAATTATAAATATATTTGAATTTAATTTATAATCTATTATAATTCGATGTTTAGAAAAAAAAAATCATATAATTAAATTCAATTATATTTTAAAAAAAAACATGTGGAAATTCAAATGAATTGAATATGTAATCTTGAGTATTTTCCTCTTAATTCAAAAATTATTTTTGTCACTAAAATTATTTCTTTTTGTTACAAATACTCTTATATTTATTTAAAATAAAATAAAATAAAACATAAATATTTTTAAAAAGATATAAATAGACATATCTCATATTAATTTTTTTTATTAAATATTTGTTGAAAAAAATTCTAAAAATATATATTTGTTAAAAAAAACTTTTCATCAAAACCTTTTCATTGGAATGTTGCGTGAGATAAAAAAAGATAAAAATAATAAAGATATAAATATATTTTGTTCAAGAGATAAAGATAGAGATATAAAAATTTTATATCTATGATATTTTTTAAGTGAATTTATATATTTTCAAAATATAAAGTACATAAGGGACATGTCTTCGAGAGAATATTTGTTATTTTTTATTCTTAAAATATCCTTGTAAAAAACCCTTAATTGCAAAATTATCTAGCTAAAACAAGTAATAATAAAAATAATTATTATCATAGTTTTAAAATTCAACTCGGGAGGTCAACCCAAGATAAGTCCCAGGTTACAAGTCGGGTTAACCATTGAACAAGGTCAAAGTAAGGATAAAAGTGATAATTATCATAGTTTTAAAACCTGATTTGAGAGTTAACCAGGGACAAGACCTGAGTCACAGATAAGAAAAAGGTCAATATATAAATAAAAATAGTTATTATCATAATTTTATAACCTACTTCGAGAGTCAACTCGGAATTCGGAACAGGGCTAAGGTCAAAGCATTTATTCCAAAATTTATCGCCTCCCTTGCTACTCTTGTATATTAGTTATTCACTGCCTCAGTGACTGCTCCATATGCATCACCACCCATGTTTTATACCATAAAGCATCCCTGAACCTAAAGCCACCGCTTAACCTGAATCCTTGGAAGGATAGCTGCCCAGATGTATGAGCATTTCGTATAATTCATGTGTCTTGGAGGAGACACGCTGAACAGTTTCTAATGCCAGAAAAACTGGGACACAAGCAAATCCACATTTTCATGTAGGAACTATTATTCTATCGTCCTCCACAAAACTAATTAAAACCATTTTTCACGTCTGATAGTTGTTCAGATATACTCGGAAATGAGTGAGTTCAAGGCAAGGCCTTTCCTCCCATTGCATAACCAAAATTGAGCATTAATGCTCTACCGTTAAGCTAATCCTTCTTCACCACCAATTTCCCAGAATTTATTCCTTAAACACCACCGTTGTTTATTCTATGGGAAAAGAAGCTATTGGTTGGAAATTGAAGCCTTTTATTTGAAGCTAATGACATCCAAGACTTTGGGTATCTATAATCAAAACTCTTTTAAAATAAGAGGGGAAAAAAAAATTTCTCTCCATCAACTATAACAGCATAAATGAGGAAATGGCCATTCCATCTTCACAATCAATCATTAAAAAGTTAAATCAATCATCACCATTTCTTTTTCTCAGGAACCAAACAGAAACCAAAATATAATTAACAAAAATCTAAAATAACTTACTTTCCGAGGCAGTCACGAAGGACCTCTTCGGTCTTCTTGCACTGCGACCTGATCACTACCGTCCTCGTGGAACAAACCTCACCAGAAGAAGAAGAAGAATAATTAGGGTTATTTTCAAAGTAATCGTCCGAGTCCGAGTCGGAGTCGTCTTTCCACACCCACCCCATTGCCTGTCCCCTGTTGTTACTGCTTGCTATGCCTTCTTCGTTCGTGTACAGTACAATCTAGATTTGTATTTGTATACAAAGAGTTTGGGCGGGGCGTTAGGTTTCGTGTATCGTGTTTGTTTTCGGTGGAGATTCTAGACCTACCTGAGTAGTACGGTGCTGCTTTGTCACTGTCACACGGGTGACAACTACAAGTCGGTTTGTTGACAGACACGTATCACCCCGACCGTTTCGGTTTTTGCTTCTATTCGAAAGCCACGTTGTTTAGAAGCATGAGAAAACGACAAGTCGCTTTGTTTTTCTCATTAAGAAGAGATGAAGAAAATGTAAAACATTGCTATGAACACAAGAGAAGAGAATCAGATTTATTATGTTAAGAAAATTTACGTTTACTGGTTAAAGCCCACTTCTTTTGCAATACAGTTTGAGCTAAACTTTGCTTGCCTTCTCTGTTTAGCCCAAAGAAAACAGTTCTAAAATTAACATTACTGGGAACAATCCCATTATCCACCATATCTGACAGAAGCTGAAGGGCTTCTTCAGATTTTCCTGCCCTACATAGACAGCTAAGAAACATTGAATAAGTCTTAAAATCAGGCGCAGGCCCTTTCGTTTTGAGAGAATGGAAGACGTTCCAAGCTTCAATGACATTTTCCGTGTCCATGTAACCGCGAATCAATGCCGAATATGTAACTATTGTTGGCTCACAACCCTCCTGTTTCATGCTTTCGAAAATTTCCAACGCTTTTGATGCCTGCTTTTCCCTGAAGAAATGAACTATCAAGGATGTGTAAACATGGACGGTTGGATTAATGCCTACCTGCTTCATAGAGTCCACCTTAGCTAAAGCCTCTTCTAGTCGTCCCTTCTGTAATAGGCCATGCACAAGGCTTGCATGCGTATACCGATCCAACGTAGTTTTCTCGGTGCTAACCTGGTCTACTAATGATAAAGCTTCTTCTAACATTCCAGCTCGACAAAGCGCTCTAATGTACAAGGAGTAACTAGCAGGAACTGTAAAACCAGCTTTACAAAGAGAGTCTACGGATTTTCTGGCTTCCAACAATTTGCCAACTTCACATAAACAGCAGAGGTACGTTCCAACCAGCTCTTTGTCAGGGACATGTCCAGCACGAATCATCTCCCGGAATATTTTAATGGCTTCATCAACCTTTCTTCCTTTTCTTCCACAAAGAAAAATTATCAAGTACTTGTAAGTGCTGTCATTTGGATTACAACCGCTAGCTTTCATCTCACCAAATATCTTAAGAGCAATCTCCGTTAGACCTGTTCGACCATATTGCATTATCATGATTGCCCATGTATCTGGTGGTATTAAGAAGCCCCTTCTCCTCATTTCATAAAAGAGGCTTCTCATGTGCTTGAAATCTTTCCCACGACCTGAAACTTTCATTGCCATGTTGTACGTTTCTGTAGTTTGGCAAAAACCATTTTGCTTTCCTACCCACGCAAAGAAATGCAATGCAGCATTTCCATGCATACCGCAATTGCGTAAGGTCTCGGCAACAAGTTCTGGTGTGAACTGAATGGTGCATTTCTCCAGGGCATCTTGAATGATGGGCCAATCCTCCAAGGATGATAATATCCTCAGAACTTCTTGCAAGTCCTGCTCATCGTAAGCCTTTGAAAGTGGCTTCACCGAGTTCCAATCCACCCTTCCTTGCACTGATTCATTACAGTTCGAGTCAACATGGAGCTCCTCTTCCCTGGACAAATCATTTCTAGATACTTCATCATTTAGCGAATGAAGTCTGCAGATTCTATGCATCTGCTTTACTTTTCTAATGTTGTCCATCTCTCCCTTTCTCTCCATACAAGATATAACCCACTCAAATATTTCATCACAAATAAACATCTTGGAAGCCTGCATTTTCCCCAAAACCTTGATAATTTCATCTGTTCTCGAAACTTTGCAAAGCTCCTTGATAAATATTGAATAAGATTTCCAAGTCGGCTTGATTCCCTTATCCTCCATAGTCTCAAACACTTCCCATGCTTCAGATATATGGTCTTGGCGAACATGACCTGCAACAATGGCCATAACTGCCACACTGTCTATCTCAACTCCTCTTTCCAGCATCTCATCATACAGCTCGCAGCATTTCTGATACTCATTTGATCTGAAGAGGTGTTGCATTAGCTCTGTATAGGTAGAAGTAGTAGGCAAATGTCCAAACTCTTTCATGCTCTGGAACAGATCGAGTGCCTTAGAAAGTTCATTTCTCCTCAAGTACCCATTGATGATGATCCCATAAACCTTCCCATCAACAAAATCTTTTCTCTTCATAATTTCAACAATTTCTAGAGCATCTGCAATCCTATTAGCCCTGCTTAGTCCTTTCACCAGGGTCTCGGAAACTTCATAATCAAGCTGTATTTCTTTATTCTTGAGATCACGAATCAATTCTAAAGCTTCTCTAATTCTCCCAGCCACGCAATAGCTCTTCAGGACACAAACATGAACATCATGCTCCGGAATCTGAGAGACCCTAATCATGTCATCAGCCACCGATTGAACAGCACTAACATCTCCTGACTTTGCCAAGCAATTCAATAACATCTTGTACAAACTTAAGTTAGGTTCCATTTCCCTTTGCACCATTTCCTTGTAAATTTCCAAAGCGATTTCACCTTTTCCAGCATCACAAAGTGAATGCAACGTCACTTCATAAACTTCTACATCAGGTTCACACCCAGACTTTCTCATCTTCTCATGGACCAACAAGGCTTTGCCTATCAACTTTGCCTTCCCATACTGTCGAATAAGAATAGTCCAAGTCTTAATATCCCTTTCGCAAGAGTACTTCTCCATCTCCTCCAGTAAAACATCCACCACCGAGAACTCTCTGGCTTCCCCAGCTGTATACAACATGGTATTATAAGTCTTCGTTGTATGACAAAACCCATCTTTCGTCTTCACCCAATTAAAGAATCTATAAGCTAAATGTGGCACTTTATAGCACCTCTTCAATACTTTCTCAACAATCTCTGGTTCTAGCTGAAACCCCACTTTATCTAGCCTTTCCTCCATTGAAGCTGTGCAATTTTCTGCACGAACAATCCCAGTAATCTCATGAACTACAGCACTAACGTCAGTTTCATTCAAAGCTCCCACCTTTATATCTCCGAAAGCCAACAAAGACCCCTCCTTTTGCAACCCATTATTCAGTTCAGCATTTCCACAAACACCTTCTTCGCGATACTTGAATTCTCCACTTATCTCGTTATCTCCCACATGGGTTTCTCTAGGTATAAAAAACCCATATGGAGTTCTATCTGGGATCACAACATCAGCACCCAAGATCTCAGTTATCTCTTTAAAGAGTGAATTAATGGTTTTAGTTTCTGCATGGCCTTTCAATTGGGGTTCTTGAGTTTTCTTCGAATGGGAGGGTTTAGATGATTTAGAGAGGCTGGAAAAGTGAAAAATTTGGTATGCGGAGAGCTGGGAATTAAGAGGTTTATAGCTTAAAGATTGGAGTTTGAATGTCTGCCTCATTGTTTTAAGACATTCATTAGCTACTTTGATAAGTAAAAACTGAGCTTCAGTTCAGCAGAGAATGGTGCTTCTTTATACAAATGTTAGAAATCACACCAGGAATTTGAAGATTGTACGAGGAGTAATTATTAGTGGTTAAAAAAAAGAAAAACAAATACCATGTAAGAACAAAATTTGAATAAAATCATTATGCACAACATATTAATACAAATTCAAGGCTCCACTAAAATTTATCATAATTACATAGCTTTTACAAATTCTTGTTCTTAAGACTTTCTTTTTAATATATGTTAGGTAATATTAAAAAACATAGACACAAATAAACATTGTATTCATATTTTAATTAAAAAAACTCTTTTTTATATTAATAAGAATTTTCAAAAGGTATAAATCATTTTCTTTAAAAGAATCAAAGATAAAATAAGAAAACAACCAAGAATCCCTTATAAGAAAATAATAACAAAGGTCCGATTTAATAATTTATTGAATTTTGATGTAATTTTATTTATTATTTTTTTACATTTTAGTCATATGTGGTAGATATAGATTTAAAAATAAAGGCACAAACAAATTTTTTATAAATATTTTATTTTAAAGTGATTTTTTTTTTAATTTTTAGTAGTGATTGTAAAACAGAATAACAAAACTTTTATGATTTTGTTTTGTTTAAAGATGTAAAAATAATATAAAAGATAACAAAATATATAATCAAGGATCTAATTTAACAAATTTTGATGTACTTTTATTATTTTTTTAGATTTTAATTATTATCTTTTGTGGACCTATTTGTTTTATCATTTTTAGAGTTTTAATAGGTAAAATAAAGTTTCAATAAGGTACTATGTAGATGTAGGTTTAAAGGTGATTTAAAACTATTATTGAGAAAATTGTTCTCATCCTTTTAAGGTTTGAGCAATGTAATACTTTTTCTCTATCTCTTAAAACATGATAATTTATACTCTTAGTCAAAGCTAATTTCAAATTTTGATGGAAATATAAAAATGTCCTTTTATATTAGTAACATAGTCCTAGAAACAATTCTCTCTTCTCTTTCTTCAACCAAAATATCTAAGATGTTAAATATTTTTGGAAAAAAAAATCAATAAAATATCATGTAAGAATAAAATTGGAATAAAATTATTTATATAAAACACAAATACATAACATACAAATATGAATACAAATTTCATTTAAGGTACCACTAAACTTTATCATCATTATAGTTTTTACAAATCTTTTTTATTTTTCAAGACTCTTTTTTAATGTATGTTAGGTAATATTAGAAATATAGACATAAATAAACATTTTATTCATCTTATAATTAAAGAGTTTTTTTATATTAATAGAGTTTATCAAAAGGTATAAATCATCTTCTCTAAAAGAGTCAAAGATAACATAATAAAATAACCAAAAATACCTTATAAAAAAATAATAACAAAGGTCCAATTTTATAATTTATTGAATTTTGATGTAATTTTATTATTTTTTGATTTTACAAAATAACCTTGATAAATTAATAATCTCAATTAAATAATATTTTTGGTCAGTTCCAACCTAGGACTAATATGATAATCTTTGTATACATCAAAATTAATTATATATATATAGAGGCACATATGACTCAATTAGAAGGTCTTTGTAAAATATGATTCAATTGTTACTTATTTTCTCTTGAAATTGATGTATCATTGGACCTCATCTCTAACTTTTTTTTAACACATTAAGAAGCTAAGTTGTAGTGATCTTGTGTTGCAAGAGAAAATTATATTATGTGATTGTTGCTTTGAGTGCATTTTTGCACAAGACAAGTTCCACTAAAGAACTATCATCTTTAATTTTATCTTCTGACATTTTTCTTGATATTCTCATTAGTTTGATCATATTCAAACAACTCTGAAGTTGCCTTGTATTTTTCTTGAGTAGTTCAAAAGGTACTCAACATCCATTGTATCATGATATTTCAACTTTTTGATTAGAAGATGCAATTGTTGAATACTTTTTATACGAGTGTTGATCCAAATTGTTTGAAATCATGTTATCCATAGCTTAATTTTACAATGTCAAAAACAATTTGCAATTGTGTTTGTTTAAACATCGGTTATCCAAGTCAAGATTGTCAGATTCATTGCATCTAAAACATCTATTTTCTTTAGATTTGTGATCTTAATTTCACAACTTTCTAAAATATCTCAATAAAATTAATGACAATAATGCATCTTGAAAGCTTGTATGATCCCTGTATCACAAGGTTGCATATTTGATGTTGTGTTGAGTGGCAAGAAAAATAATTCAATATTTTTCAAACTTTCAATAGTTTTTGGATGAGCGGGACAATTATAAAAAAACAAGAGAATTTTTTCTACTATCCATTTTCTTTTAACTTGTCGAACATAATGTTAGGATCCCAGTCATCCATGCTCATTTGTTAGCAAGATACTTTCAATTTATATTGCTCAAGTTCACATCCTTGAAACACTGTGGATTAACATGCTTGTCACATCTTATATTGTAGAACTAAAAATCTCAATCACCGTGTTACTTATAGTTCATACTGCTTAAGTTCATATTTAATAAGACTAATTATATTCATAAATGTTTTTATGGCTGAACAAATACATAGAATAATGATAATTTGATAATTAGAGGAGGATGACACGTTGTCTACTAAAGCATTTTCCTCCTATAAACCCATTTTGTAACCAATTTTAACCAAACAACAACTTAAAAGCACTCTCAAAACACCTATAAACCAATTTATAAACCTAAGAAACCCTAAAAACGATCTACAAACATGAAATCAAATTGAGTTAGTTTTTTCTTCATCGGCTTCAATCTATTTTCTTAGGTAATATTGAGATTTTAAACAACCATCATCGAGCTACCTTTTCAAATGAAACCTATGGACACCAAAATAAACTAACTTGGTGGTTGGAATATACGAAAACGATAATTTTTCTCTATACATTGGAACCCCGCAAAACTTTCTTTATTTTGGTGAACAAGGTTTTTTTTTTTTTTTTTCAATTTTT
>Ga0307517_10007095_pt1 | contig 16432 bp, 9 predicted proteins | sample 23_EM_MG_FD_194515 | JGI IMG/M metagenome (GOLD analysis project Ga0307517, IMG submission 194515) | Populus trichocarpa ectomycorrhiza microbial communities from riparian zone in the Pacific Northwest, United States - 23_EM | ecosystem: Host-associated > Plants > Roots > Unclassified | place... | reverse complement strand
GAACCACCAAAAAAAAAAAAACATTTTAAAGCTATGATAGGAGTAATTATCATAGATTTTAGACCTGATTTGGTAGCCGACCCGGTCTAAGACCCAGGTTTTGAGTTTTAACAGAGTCACCAGGTCGTCTGAGTCAATTTTTTTTTTAAAAAAAATCAAAACAACGTCGTTTTAGTAAAAAAAAAAACAAAAGTCAATGGGTTGCAACCAAGTTTTTGACCGGATCTTGCCGGGTCAACATGTCGGGTTTTTCCTTCCCCTGTTTTTTCTTCAGCCCGGCCCAGGTTGGCCTAGTTTCGGGTCGACCCGTCGGGCCGGGTTTTAAAACTATGGTAATTATAGCTATAAATCAAAGTTAGAGTCTATAATCTCTTAAAAGTTGAATAAAAAATTAATAGTTTGGATCAAGGATCTAATTGGTTATCAAAGGATAATAATAGGACTAGATTTGAGGCATCTCCATAGAAATCCTATTATTCCTTGTTTTTTTTTCCCAACTTTTCCACTTTAATAAAGGTATTTAGCTATTTCAACCATTTGTCTACGCGGTGAAGATCACGATTCATATAATAAAACATAAAAAATATTGTGTTTTTTTTTTTTGAAATGTTGATTTATATAACAAATGGCTAAATGTTCTTACTCCAAATTTAATTTTAAAGATAAAGTGAACAAATTTATTGATATATAGAAGTTCTTTCAACTTCATCCATTGTGTGATAATTTCTCTGATTAAAAATTTAAAATCATGCTCATTAGGCAATATATATTGCGTGATGTATAAATTTGGGTACTAAATTGAAATCACACGTAAATTTGGTGGACTTAGTTTTCCCTCGGGTCAGATTCCGTGAGCTGGGCGGCTTGGATTCTCTGAACCCGACAGACAACCTTCAGCGTTATTCTTCTTCTCAGCAGCAAAGCCACTGTCAAATCCTTGCTCTCCAAGCAACTTCTGCATTTGTTTATAAAGCCTCTCTTTGGCCCTCTGGCTCTTCATAAGCAAAACCTTCAAGTCTTTCCTCGGAATTTGTTTCTGCGATCTGTCTTGAAGCAAAACAGGTACTCACTGTTTTTTTTTTTTCTTTCTATTTTGTCGTGCATGCTTGTCTTGGATGATCAAAGCTGAACCGGGTTTCCTTTATTTCTTCTAAAGTTGTAATTTTTATCGCTTTAAGGTATAATTAATCATTTATATTTTGTGGGCTAATTCAGTTTATTGGAAGCTTGGCTTCTTCTTTTTTATTTTTTTTCGTTTTCTTTGATATGTGTATAATGAGCTCTGGCTATTTTCCAAGTTCATGATGGAGCCATGAAAATATATTGCCGGCGTTGGGTTTTCTTTCTTAATGTTTTTGGTCTTTTACGTGCTTGTAATTTAAGTTTTGAAAGGGAATGAATATATGTAGTTTTTGAGAAATTTTGGGATTTGACTTCATGTGTTAAATTAAGTTTATATCAATTTGATATTCATTCATGGGGTTTGATTTTAGGTGTTTGACTGAGGTGTTGTATTTATTTTTTCCTTCGTGCAGTACTTGTCGATTTTGTGTGATGATGGCAACCGAGAGTGGAAAAGCTTTCACAAGGAGGGACCGGCTGTTGGAGATAGAGAAGAAGGTCCGTGGCTGGTGGGATGAGAAAGATGTTTTCCGGGCTGAACCTGGTGCAGGGCCAGCTAAACCAGGCGAGAAGTTCTTTGGCAACTTCCCATTTCCGTATATGAATGGGTTCTTGCATCTTGGACATGCGTTTTCGCTCTCCAAGCTTGAATTTGCCGCTGCTTTCCATAGATTGGATGGGGCTAACGTGCTCCTTCCATTTGGTTTTCACTGCACCGGTATGCCTATACAGGCCTCAGCAGATAAGCTTGCAAGGGAGATTGAAAAGTTTGGCAATCCACCCTTGTTCTCGAAAGAGGTAGAGGAGCCAGTGGAATCGCAACCAGAGCCTGAGGATGCAAGTGCAGGTCCACCGCCAGATAAGTTCAGGGGCAAAAAGTCCAAGGCTGTGTCGAAATCAGGTGGACAGATGTTTCAGTGGGAGATTATGCGCAGTTTTGGGCTGTCTGACAGTGAAATAGCAGAGTTCCAGAAACCAGGAAAATGGCTGACTTACTTTCCGCCACTGGCCATGCAAGATCTGAAGGATTTTGGCTTGGGATGTGATTGGAGAAGATCATTTATTACAACAGAAATGAATCCATATTTTGATTCATTTGTGCAGTGGCAGATGAGGAAGTTGAAGGACATGGGGAAGATTATCAAAGATAAAAGATACACTATATACTCTCCCTTGGATGACCAGCCATGTGCAGATCATGACAGGGCAAGCGGTGAAGGTGTGTTGCCCCAAGATTACACTCTTGTCAAGATGGAAGTGTTGCCCCCTTTCCCACTTAAATTCAAAGCATTGGAGGGAAGAAAAGTGTTTCTAGCTGCTGCTACATTGAGACCTGAGACTATGTATGGACAAACAAATGCATGGGTACTGCCTGATGGCAATTATGGAGCTTTTGAAGTCAATGATACTGATGTCTTCATCCTGACAGAAAGAGCTGCCCTCAATCTTGCCTATCAGGGCTTCTCAAAGACCCCCAAACACCCTAGTTGCTTGGTTGAGCTGACTGGGTATGATCTGATTGGTCTGCCATTGAAGTCTCCGCTTTCCTTCAACAAGGTCATTTATGCGCTTCCCATGCTGACCATTCTGACAGACAAAGGTACAGGGATTGTTACCAGTGTGCCTAGCGATGCCCCTGATGATTATATGGCATTGCGGGTTTTGAAAGCGAAACCAGCTTTCAGGGAAAAGTATGGCGTGAAGGATGAGTGGGTAGTGCCTTTTGAGATTGTACCTATAATCAACATTCCAGAATTGGGCGATAAGGCTGCTGAAAAGGTTTGCTTGGACCTGAAAATTAAGAGCCAAAATGAGAAAGAGAAGCTTGCTGAAGCTAAGAGGTTGACGTACTTGAAAGGATTTACTGATGGCACAATGCTTGTTGGAGAATATGCAGGGATGAAAGTTCAAGAAGCAAAGTCATTGTTAAGGACCAAGCTCATTGAGACAGGTGAGGCAGTCATGTACAGTGAGCCTGAGAAGCGTGTCATGTCAAGGTCTGGTGATGAATGTGTTGTGGCTCTGACGGACCAATGGTACCTCACTTATGATGATCCTCAATGGAAGGAATCAGCTGAGGAGTGCTTATCCAAGATGAATCTCTACTCTGATGAGACAAAACATGGCTTTGAGCATACTTTGGGCTGGCTAAATCGGTGGGCTTGCTCAAGATCTTTTGGGCTTGGGACTCGCATTCCATGGGATCCAGAGTTTCTTGTTGAATCATTGTCTGACTCTACTATTTACATGGCTTATTACGCTGTTGCTCACTTGCTACATAACGAGGACATGTACGGTACAAACAAGGCTCATCCCATTAAACCTGAAGAAATGACTGATGATGTCTGGAATTTCATCTTCTGTGATGGTCCATACCCCACATCATCAAAAATCGATTCGTCTGTTCTTGATAAGATGAAGAAGGAGTTCGAATATTGGTACCCATTTGATCTTCGAGTGTCTGGGAAGGACCTCATTCAGAATCATCTGACGTTCTGCGTCTTCAACCACACAGCAATCATGGCTAAGCATCACTGGCCACGTGGATTCAGGTGTAATGGACACATTATGCTCAATTCTGAGAAGATGTCCAAGTCTACAGGAAATTTCAAGACGCTGCGTCAGGCCATTGATGAATTCTCTGCGGATGCTACTCGGTTCAGTCTGGCTGATGCTGGAGATGGTGTGGACGATGCCAACTTTGTATTTGAGACTGCGAATGCTGCTATCCTTCGCCTTACTAAAGAGATTGCATGGATTGAAGAGGTTCTAGCTGCAGAGGCATCCCTGAGAACTGGTCCACCATCTACCTTTGCTGATCGGGTGTTTGAAAATGAAATAAATATTGCTGTTGAAACGACAAGAAAGAATTATGAAAAATACATGTTCAGAGAGGCGTTAAAGACTGGATTCTATGATCTCCAAGCTGCCAGAGACGAGTACAGGTTATCTTGTGGTAGCGGGGGCATGAATCATGGCTTGGTATGGCGTTTTATTGATGTGCAGACACGACTTATTACTCCTATCTGCCCACATTATGCAGAACATGTTTGGAGGGAGCTTTTGATGAAGGATGGATTAGCAGTGAATGCAGGCTGGCCTATTGCTGATTCTCCAGATGAAACTCTTAAGGCTGCCAACAAGTACTTGCAAGACTCGATTGTTTTGATGAGGAAGCTTCTTCAAAAGCAAATCACGGGTTCAAAGAAATCCAATAAGAAGGCAGCTCCAGTTGCTACACTAACTGAAGAGAAGATAACAAGTTTGATATATGTGAATGAGGAGTTTGATGGATGGAAAGCAGAGTGCTTGAATATACTTCGTAGTAAATTTGACAGAAAAACAGGTACTTTTGCACCAGATGAGGAGATATTGGAGGCACTGCAAAAAAGTTCAGTTGGTCAAGATGCTAACTTTAAGAAAGTGCAAAAGCTTTGTATGCCTTTCTTGAGGTTAAAAAAGGACGAAGCTATAGCTATCGGGGCTCAAGCCTTGAATCTGAAGCTTCCGTTTGGGGAGATTGAGGTTCTTCAGGAGAACCTGGACTTGATCAAGAGGCAAATTGGTCTGGGGTCGGTGGAAATATTGTCTGCAACAGACCACGATGCTAAAGCCAAAGCTGGTGCCTTGTCCTCTGTACTGGATCAGAATCCTCCCTCTCCTGGAAATCCGACTGCTGTCTTCTTGATACAGTGAGAGGACTCATTCAGTTGCAATTTAAATCAATCTTCAGGGACATGGCTTCAGCTGATGCGAGACTTGTCTTTCTTCTGCCAGCAAGCTGTTTCCTTTAATTAATATAATCGCATGCATGCATTTGTCTTTAGATTTTCTGATGTTAACTCTATTTGCTTTTACCTTACGCCCCTCTTGGTTAAATAAGTACAGAAAGTTGTCAGCATGCATGTTAATTTCTTCTTATGAGTTATATGTTAATATACCCAGCCAAAACTAGAATACCAAGAGAGTTTTTGAATCAAGTAATTTTGCAGAATCTCTTCTCTGTCAATACACTCAGCAGACCACCAAATACCAAGAGAGTTTTTCTTCCAAAAGAAAACTGCAGTCCCCCGGATCTGCACCCCCCAAGTTCCCTTATACATAGAAGGTTTTGCTATACAAGGAGTCTAACCCATTTCCCAAAAATCAGCATCTTTATATGATAAGATATTCTTTATAGCTAACATTAAGAGTCCTAAATTGTATACATTCCTAAGATTATATATGGTAACATTATATTGGTATCAATTTAAAGCTCAGCCTATGCCTTCCTCGGCATGTGCTGACATTATCAGCTTGTTTTGATTCCATCTCTGTTTTGGAACAGATTTTTCTTTTTTTGTCCAACTAAATATTGTCTCCGTATAGCTTGCTTATTCTTACCGGATTGTAGATTATCTTAATTCTTACCTAGTTCTTTAAAGTAATCAGGTAGCCTTCTGGTACAGCAAGCATTATGTCTCAGAGTGAAAAGCTCCGCAAGTGTTCTATACATGAACCTCAATTTTGATTTTATCATAACGCTTTTCCTCCTTGAAAATACATGCAAGTTATCCTAACGACATATTTGGCTGTGATGTGCTCAAAATTTTTATGGTGCTGTGAAATTTGCCTCCTTTCCTTTTCCTCTGCAGTAACAGGTAGTTACAAACACTGCATGGAAATATGGTACAGAGGTTTTTCACTACTTGATTTCAAAGCTGATGGCCCTCCAATACAGTTTTGCTTTGGAGAAATCTGCTCCTGGATTGCAGTTGTAAAAGGTCTTCTATCAGTGAATTAACTGTCGTCCTGTGTTGGCTAAGACGTTGATTTTTCTCTTATTGGTTCCTACAAACCAGATATAGATGTTTTGAAAATCCAGAGAGGGTCAAGTTTTTCTCCTATAAAAGCATTTTCCTTACTATACTCTCTTGTTTTCTCTGTAATGCATTTCTTTTTTGATACTTTTATTTTACATGTATCTGATCGCAGCTATAAATACTGATTCTGTCAGGTTTGTATATTGTAGTTCTGTTCTCAATAATTATAGTTTCAAATCTACTGTGACAGGAGTTTTGTAAGGGACAAACTGGTAATTATTTGATGGATGAATTTGGAAAAACAAAAAGTTGACTGTCTCATCTGAAAATGGTCAGCTTCTTGATCAATACTTGGAGAATGATCAGGCATAAGAGGAGTTCCTATCAAAAGACACTGGTTGGACTTGAGAAACTTCAATCTTTTGTACCTTCTTATTATGCTCTGCCATTTATCAAATATCAATTCAATCACAATGGAGAGAAACTTCCAGTTTGGTTTTAGCTGCCTACTCAACATTCAACAGAAGCCATGCATGTTCTTTGAAAATGATACCAAGTTTGTTCTTAGATGCACAAAAATTGCATAGGAAAAGAGATTAAAAAGAAAAGAAAAGAAATCTACTCTGGGCAAAAAGGTCTGTCCAAGGCATCCCTGTGGCTAGGAATGATAAAGTGCCTTAACCTCCCTACTTGTTTCTTCATATATCCTTCACAAAGAAGTGCCTTGGAGAACTTATCTTCCACCTCTCTGTTCACATCATGCACAAAAACATCGGTCTCTCCTTCTTTCCTGTTTCTTGCCATCATTCCGGCAGTATATATGGCAGTCATTCTCCCTGGTGCCTCTTCATAGTACCCTGTTGGTGCATCAACCATGATCAAGTCCCATTCTATCTCATAAACTTCACTGGGCAAACCTTTCAAGGCAAGCTGGCACATAGAGAACTTTGGATCACTAATTGCTGTGCACTCAGGCCCCTTGCCTACCTCCATGAGATTGTTAGCTTGATTCACCTTGCTGTCATATGTGACGTGATAAGACTCTAACATTGGAAACCGGCGTTTAATTTGCGCAATCCAAGCTTCATCTTCTTCAAGGAAAACTGTTCGTCCACCGTAGTTGAGTGCACTCCACATAAGGCTATCATGACCGAGGCCGAAAACCAAGAAATTACATGGAGACTTCTTTTCTAAAATTTTGGCACTCACTGATATTTCTTTCTGTGTTTGCTGTGGGGTGATGGTTGAGGTTGTGTAGTGAATGAGAGCTTGGGTTAGGAAGCGTGGGACCTTACTACATCCCTGTGAGCAATTTGTTGCTCTAGCTTCTTTCATGGAATCTGAGGTTTTTGGTTGAGCGGTGGGAGATGAACTTTCCTGGGAAGATGACATGCTTGATCGTAACACAAAAAGCAGGAAGAAAGCAAGGAAGACACCAAGGAGGAGCAGCTTAAGGTTGGAGATTTGCTGGCTTTTAGGCCTCATATTTCCCAGCCCTTTTGGATTGATCTCTGGGATAGAGTAGGAGAAACTCAAAAAAGGTTTCTTCTCCTTTCAGATATGGAATAAAAAATAAAAGGGGTTTGGATACTCTGAGGTTTTGAAGCTGCATGTAAGATTATATTTGAGTAGGTTTGAGCTGGAAGAGGGAGAGGGAGAGTTGAGAAGTAGAGAGTTTGAGAGGTGAAGGTGGTGTGATTGCTTGTTGATGCTTAGACATGAAGGGAAGGGACATTGAATTGGATGGATACTTGATGAAGACCAAATAGCTGCCAAGTTTTTGGATGAAGCAACCCTGTTGTTGGTATGTCTTCAAGTTTGGTGGATTGTTGTAAACTGTTCTTCTTAGTTTGTTTATGATGTTAAAATTATTTCTAATTCTTGTTTCATGGTCATATTAGGTCTATTTTCTAAAAGGGATTGTTCTTCCTTCTCTGCGGGAAGGGTTAAAAGAGAGAGAGAGAAAACTTTTGACTGCCAAAATGAGATACTGAGAAACACCCTCACTTGGGAACATGACCTTTGCTGTCAGGCAATAAAAAAGAAGCAGAGAAGAAATCTTTGGTTAATTTTCTGTACTTGTTTGCGCCGTGGAGATCATTACAATGCCCTACCATAGTCTCTCTCTTATTCACCAAGGCTAGTCTTCAAGGAGTAAAATTTCAGAGGGAATTCAAGAGAGCTCTTGTAAAGAGGTTACTTGCAAGCGAAGACATACCTCATATTATTCACACCTCTTTTGTTAAGAGAAGATCCAAGCTCGAATCGCCTCCAGAGAAACAATAGGATTATCAAGAAGAAGAAAAACGGAAACGAATATCCTAAGCTTTATCTATATCTGATCATGCTTGATGACTCAATGCATTCCGAGCTTCCTATTTATGATATTCTACACAGATTTGGTTATCCTCCTTGATCATTGTGCAAGTAGAGGACAGTCAATATATGTGTATTTCTGTCATATCACAGATTTTTCCCCATCTGGTCAATTCAACACTTTGCTTGTTTTATGATGAATACGTCTATCACATGCTCACATGACCTTCAAAATAACCGATGGCTTTGCTTACCAAATGAGTAGGTTCAAACTGCCTGCTACACTTGCTCTGACCTTTTACCTCTAGATATAGATGGGTGAGGATAGCAGCTGCCATTATTTTTATTCAAAACTACTTGGAAGTAGATTTTTTAACTGCAAACCAAATCTACTGTATCATGATGTGAAGCTATGCATGGTCAAGATATAACTTGCACTTCTGGAGATGTATAAATTTTGTAATCTGATTGATACACAATGACGATCAACTGATATTTGGTGTCCTCTACACATTTTTACAAAGAAAGCATGAGATTTGCGAAGAGAAAAAAAATATATTTCTTAATGTTCTGCGTTCTAATTTATCTTTTTGTTAACTGATCTTACTGTGGCATTTCATTGTTGTAAGTTGCAACAAGCTGAGTAGGTAAGTAGTACAAAAAGGACAAGATTTTTGAAAAACATTGATCTTTATTCTTATCTAAACAATCAAAGAAGCCCCAGTTTTGAGATTGCTAATATTTTCTGGCAAACAATGACAGATTGAAAACATAGAACCTGTTAGCTGCAAGAAGCATGAACATGCATGCATGCATTCGAGCTTGAAGTTCTGTTGTGTCCTAATTGCATGAATCATTTGAATCAATGTCTTTATACTTAAATACACACACTACTGATTGAAATCCCGTGTGATTTTCTCAATCCTAGCTGACTTGTGAGATTGCTGGTGGAAAGAATATCGTTGCTGTGGTCTTCAGTGCATTCTCAGAGGATATTTTATGGGTTGTGGTTAGAAAACATTGATGGTGGTGTTGTGGCTACCTGGAACGGATTGAATAGAAAGAATTCATTCGTCTTTTCTTGAAGGAATTTAGACATCGGGTTGGTGAGGGGACCAAATTTGAAATAAATAAAGAATGATAGCCCTTCTGTTTTTAAGAAAATTATAGTGTCAACCCTGTCCTTTTCTGGCTTCTGTCATGAAATGTTTTTACTTTTCAATTCAATCCTTGATTTTGTGCAATATGTGATTGATAATTTGTTTTAATTTTCTTTTATATGGTTATCTTGATCATAAAAAAAAATTACATTTAGATGATGCTTAATTTTACGAGAAATAATATATATTTTTTTAAATACAATTAAAATTTCAGTTTGTTTTGGAATTATTCTTTTTAATATTTTAGCAAGTATTTTTTTATGCAATCATATATTTTTTTTAAAAAAAATTGATTATTTTTCTATGAGTGTTTATTTTTATTTTCATGTAATTAAATAAAAAACAGTTTTGAAACAACAAAATAATTTAATCTAGTTGGGTGACCCATGCACGTAATTGTCAGGTGAGCTCAAGTGGAATCAGGTCGATACATCATGTCGTTGTATTGATATTTTAAAAACAAAAACAAGAGTGTTTTGATTTTTTTTTTCTTACTGCTCGAAAATAGCAACCTATCTTGTGCTGTAGTGTATCAGTGTAACATGCATACAGTGTACAGTGTATGCAAGTTATGCTATGCATGCTAATTAATTAGCATGCACAGTGCGTAATTATGTGTTGCTCATTGTTTACTGTTGAAACAAAAGCAATCTCTTGCTGCTTCGCGATTACTGAGTTTGTAACGTAGTAAAAGGTGGAACCCATGAATAGCAAACAACGTTTTTTTTTATAACCAAACATATATTTGCTGCATTTTAACCGCAGCCGCGTGGACAAACGGACTCTAGTGAATCAGTGACTGAAACAAAGGAAACACAGCCCAAAAATCCAGGATCAAATAAATCTTTTTTTTTTCCTTCATTATATTGCTATCCATCATGTGCCAACTAGGGCAAAGTAAAGAGCAAGTTACACTTATGTAGTATTGTTATAAAGCTAACTTGAGCAACATTTTGGAGTGGCAATTGGGATTGTTGCAGCCTCGCCACAGAATGGGGAAAATTGATCCAAAAAATCAGATGTTCAGCTGCAAAAAGCATACCTTTGAAACCGGACAATGCTAGGACCAAAGATAGTGATTTGGCATAAACATGCTTGGCGTCAGAAAAAAAAACCAAGGCCAGTCTTGTCCTGCACTGGTAGTGATGGATTTGAATGGCGTTTCATGTATCTCCCTTTTGTGGTTCAAGGTCATGCCAGTTATGGGAGATGCTTGTAACTATCTAATGGAAAGTTGCCACTGATATTCCATAATCGTCATTGTATTCCCAAAGGAATAGCCCCACTTTATGTCATTTGCGATGCTCAGTCAAAACTTCTCCGGGGTCATCTACCATTTATCCTCCCGTGATAAAATAGTGATTCAGTGTGTCCACTTTCACTGGTGTTCTTGTCCAAACGAGCTTTACGCACAGCTCGCTGGATTTGTTTCTCATGCTCTTTGAGCATTTCCTCAATGTTTCCTCCTCGAGGCACCAATGGTCCAGAGTAGTGGACATGGCTTTTCTTTGTTGGGTAACCCTGAGGCCACAAGCAAAAAGTGCAATTGATTAGTACACATCTACAAAAAGTTCCAAGTAAAAGAGAAGTCTCAGAATAACCATTCAAGGTCTCTGTTCTGAAACAAGGGATACATGGAATTAACTTTGCAAGCACATCGCTGAGATTCAGACTTCCATGGATTTTGAAAGAGCCAGTGTCACTCAACAACTCATATCAAGAGCAGTAAGCAATAAACCTTCCATTTACCTTTCAATTATTTTTTCGGTAATCTAACTTAAAAGTTCACAAAGTCCAGTTTCACTCGAAAAACGAGGAATGGCTGTATGAGAGGAGTCATGGTTTTTGTTGTTATTTTCAACTTCTTTAATTGAATGAATCATGGCAAGAACAAGAATGGAGATTACCGTTGTAGAATCCAAACCAGGCTTCTTATTCGAGAAGTTTGGCCTGCCTGATAGACCGTGGGAGGAATCATCCAGACTGTTATATCTAGCATTAAAACTCCCCTCTGGCCAGTGCGAATTCAGATTAGTTGAACTGCTACCATGAAACTGTGAATCACCTCTAACTGCAACTGAATTAGAAAATCCATACAACTGGACCGCTCCCCTTTCAATGAAAGATCTCTGGGCTCTCAACTCTACAGCCTGCCTTGAAGAAATAAAGTCTTGCCCAGGAGCCCTGAAAGTTTCATTGATGTTCATATTACGTGAAGATCCAAGGTTCACAGGATGCACCGACTGGCCAGAATGTGAGTAAATATTTCTTGCTGTTCCTTTAGCAGGCCCAACGGGAGAGCGAGAAACACCATCCTCTTCATGATTGTAAATTTCACTAATGCTTATTTGTTTAGACTGTCCTTGTCGCTTCTATATCAGACATAAAACAAAGATAAACCATTACCTAAGAAACTAATTCTTCATAAGATAAATGACTATAGGAAGCTTCAGGAAAGTATTGTCAAAATTTACCTGTATGGATGCTTGCAACTCCGCATTGGCATCAGGTGCTGGCATGACTTTACTTTCTTTTGAACCCCTTCTAGTTGATTCATATCCACGCCCTTTACCTCCAGCTGCTCTCCTCCTGGTTGCAAGATGATAAAGAGGTAGCATAAATAAAGTGCAGAAAAAATAAACTTTAATGATGAGTGAATAGATAAAAGATCCTAAATGAGGATTTCTCCATCATTGAATCAATTAGAAATTCAAGAACCGTCTGTGTTTTTCCAGCTCAAGATTTATATTCCTTTTTATTGCCAAGTTTATATTAGTGATGTAAGCTAAACAAATAGTCGTCAGGTTCAATGGTTCAGTATCTAATTAAAGCATAACAGTGATCCAAAAATAAACATTATCATTACTTTGAGCTATATTCGTCACAGAAACAACTTTTTTTGTTATTAATAACAAAGGGAAAAGGAGCAGCTTAACTGCTTTTGATGTAATGCAATAAGAAGGCCTCGTCCAGCTCTTGTCAAAAAGACAGACGTCAGGAGAAAATAATATAGGGATATTCCTTACCTTCTAGCATCCTCATCCCGAAACTTAACGTCAAACTCCTTGGTTGGTGGGTGTTTCGGCAAAGTTGATGGATCACAAGGAAGAGGCTTTGTCGTGAAGAACTGGAGAAGAGAAAAAATTCCTGAGATTTAATCATTTAAGCATGCAAGTTGCAAATTAACAGAAAGGAATGCAAAGAAGGTCAATATAAGCATCATAAACCGTGACAATACCACCAATAGAAATAGAAGTGTATGATAATTAAGGGCATCTATTTTTTAAACAAATTGTGGCAGTTAACCTGCCAAAAGGGAACCCATCATAAATGTTGTTCCAATCTGTTAAAGAATAATATAAATCATATACTGGGACCTCACCTAACAGTTTAAGCTATTGGGTTAAGATGGTTCTTTGACATGGTATCAGAGCCTTGATGACCAAGTGGTCTCGAGTTCGAATCTCATCATCCCCATTTATTTGATAAAAAAAAATTAAGCACAAGATAATGTGGATCTGTGCAAGTTTCAAGCCCAAAGGGCTTTCACTTGAGGGGGTGTGTTAGAGAATAATATAAATCATATCCTGGGACCTCACCTAACAGCTTAAACTATTGAGTTGAGATGGTTCTTTGACACAATCACTATCCTCATCATTAGCGATGGCCATACCTATTTTTCATCAATTTACCCATGCATGGACAAAGTTAAACTAGCCGATTAAACTTTTACTTCAAAACAGACATTTAGGACTCGGATTTACTTTTGGCTAAGTGCTGAGGCTGATATTCTAAATCCAAAACTAAATATTAACAAGTAATTGATTGTAATATGATAATCAGATAAACAATGCCTTCTGCTTCAAGAATCCTAGGGGAAAAGCATAATAGAATAGGTCTATAATAAAAAAAAGAGAGGGAAAAAAACCTGAATACCAGCTTCAACATATGTGAAAATATAGCAATTGAAGTAGGGTCACACTTGAAAACATTAAAGACCCAACAAGAATTCACAAGGTGCAATCATATTGTAATGTAGAGCTCAGATTACCTCACTGTCAAGTGCTGAAAGAGCTGTCCCACGGGCCTCAGGTTCTACAGCAAGAAGGACATCTAGCAAGGCTAAAGCTGATGAAGGAAAGTCCTTAAATGTCTCAGTAACACAACGTTTATAAGGATGTTGAGGTTTGAAAATGGTTGCATGCGGCAGTTTTGATCTCTTCCAGTACTCATCAGAAGGTGACCCACAAAGTTTGAAGATTTTATGCAGTTGCTCCACCTACATATGATAGATATAAGATCTTGACACCGAAAACACCCAAATAATTTGGCCAAATGCCAAGATTTACAAACATTCTTTGATAAATGTTCCTAGTCATAATAATCAACAGATGACAGTAACATAGGCCCGGCTAAGCTTTATAAAATCTGAACAGCCACAGCATGATGGATTAAGATAATTTCATTAAATGTAAAAGCACATTTCAGGAACCTAATTGCCAGTGATCCTAAATTCGAAACTAAACAATGCCATAATCAAGTCATGATGCTGATCTTGCTGCTCTCATATGTAGAAGCCATCTTCAGGAAAATCCACATACCAAAAAGAAATCATACAACCACCGTTGCGGTGATCAAGGTCACGGTGGCCAAACAGTTAGCCATTAATGGACAGAACTCAAGACAGATTTTTTGATCAGCAGGTCTATTAAGACAGCATTCATGAGATGATCACCAGGCGGAAATACTTTCTTCATTAAAAGGAAACTTTTTTGTTAGTGTTCTTCTAGTCGTATAATGCATAGTTTAGGGTATTTCACCATGAGAAAATTGCTACTTTGAGTCAAGGATCAATAATAAACGATTCAATATGGTTAACAAAGTCTATAATACATGAAGGCATTATTGCCATAAAATAAAAGGGAGTTACCTCTGTTCTTCCAGGCATGATATGCTTCCCAACAAACAATTCTGCAAGAATGCAACCAGTGCTCCATAGATCCACAGAAACTCCATATTCTGTGGCACCAAGCAAAAGCTCTGGAGGTCTGTACCACAATGTAACCACCCGACTTGTTAGAGGCTGCTTCTGAGGTGAAGAGAAAAAAGTTGCCAGTCCAAAATCAGCAATCTTGAGATTGCCATTAGAGTCAATCAGAAGATTTGAGCCCTTTATATCACGGTGCAATATCCCGCGATTGTGGCAGTGTTCAAGTCCATGAAGAAGCTGTTGCATGTAACATTTAATCTACAGGGAAAAAATCTAGATCAGCCTGTAATGATAAGAAAAACTTCAGTAACATATTAGCCAAATCCATTCATTTTCTATTAAGAAATAATATCCAGAAAAAGGCAAAATCTTTGAAATTGGGCAAGAATGCATCACAGAGACAAAAATTCAGTAGAAAACCATCATTGCATGTACAGCAAGCTTCTCTAAAGGAGGGCAAAAAACTCCTAACTTCCTTCATTTTAGAGGTTTTCATCTTGTTGCCTTTCTGGTGGTTCAACAAAGAAAAACCATAAATGGTGGTACTATAGATTACCAAGGCCATTTCACAGAACTAATCCGCGGTAAATTAGGTGGTTTTCAGATAGTCGCTTCAATATATTAAATTAGGCAAGTTTTCACCGTGGATCTTGACATTGTTAAAAAAGTTCAAAACTGTTCTTCAAATAGCCACTCTAGAGTGTCATAATTTCTTCCTTTTTTTGTCAAATTGTGTTAGGATCCAGAATAATACACCATCAATTATTATAGCAGTTAAAGTTCAAATGAGAAAGAGCATGAACCTGCGCTTCAGAGAATTTAATCCCTGGTGAAGCCAAAAGCCCTGCAAGGTCATGCTCCATATATTCAAATATAAGGTACAAACTGCCAGACATTCTTGAAGCAATGACACCCTCAAGCTTCATAACATTTGGGTGATCAAGCCTACGCAAAATGATGATTTCTCTTGCCATAAAACGAACACTTTCAGGATCCATATTAGCAAAGCACACCTTCTTCAATGCCACTGTCTTATTTGTTTCAAGATCACGAGCTTTGTACACACTGCTATATGTTCCTTGTCCAATCTGCATTATTTGCGGGAAAGTTAACTAACTGGGTAAAGAATTGGGCAGCAAACCAAAGAGTGGGCAACATTTAACGGCAAAATGGTGGTTGCTCAGAAAACAAGCATTGCATATCAAATAAAAATCATGCCAAGTTGCTGAGGAACTTTCATTTTCGAACTGATTGAAACAAACAAATCTGAGAGAGGAGTGCTTATCTAAGAACATAGAAGAACGCTTTCTTCAGGGAAGAGGCCATTCTTCTAGGGAAACGACTCATTTCCTACAGTAACATAACAGCACCTCCATCCCTCAGACTATCATGCTTCATCATTTTTGCCAAAGTTCAAAAACTTTTAGGGGTGAATAAATCATTTATTCTTACAAGAGTATCAAAAGTACTCAAGGGTCGAAAACAGGAAACAAAAGTCTACAAAGACAACATCCAACTTTTGAAACAATGACCAATGCAAAAGCTTAAACCTGAGGCATCGAAAAACCCATGCACCAGAAAGAGACAGCTGCAATTAAGTAAGCTCGTACAAGTACATTAAAAGGGGTGAAAACCCAACTTTTTTCGACAAATCACTCACATTATCAATGAACCATACAAAAGCAACCAAATCATAGAGACATACACCAAACTGACCTTATCCAACTTCTCAAATGAATCTGCCCTTCGAGGCACCCATCCATTGATTGCTTCTCCAGCCACAGAGGTCAGCCAAGAAGGCCAACCAGCAACAACTTGTGCTCCTCTCTCTCCATTGCTCATACTCACTATACTAGTAATCCTTTGATGATTATTAACCTGTTCGATTTTTTCCTTCTTCTCTCCTTCATCGTATGAAACTGGAGTAGACTCCGCATTATCATTTCCAGGTTGATCGGATATCAAACTAGCCGTGGAACCATTAGCATTACCATCAACCTCTACCACAACTTCATCGCTTTTGGATAAAGAAACTAACCGTT
>Ga0307517_10007094_pt1 | contig 16433 bp, 8 predicted proteins | sample 23_EM_MG_FD_194515 | JGI IMG/M metagenome (GOLD analysis project Ga0307517, IMG submission 194515) | Populus trichocarpa ectomycorrhiza microbial communities from riparian zone in the Pacific Northwest, United States - 23_EM | ecosystem: Host-associated > Plants > Roots > Unclassified | place... | reverse complement strand
AATGAACTATAAAACATAAATTGATACAAAAATCAAGTATAAAGATAAAATAACAAAGAAATAAAGTTCAAGAAACGGAAAAAAGCACTTTAGAATCCACTATAAAAATGGGTTCTGTTTTTTTTTTTAAAAAAATTAACGATTATTTGAACTTTTATGGCCACGGCTATAGCTCTAACAATCCCGTCAATAGTTACCTAAAAAACGGTTTGGAAAGCAAACAAAAATTGAAGAATGCAAAAGCTAATGATGCTAAAAGATACAAAAATAGACACTTCATTTAAGGAATCCAAGCATGTCAAGAATCAATGAATCGATGAGAAAAAACGAGTATCGATGGGGACCCTTTCAATGGAGCCGGTGGGGTCGAGACTATGAAATCGGTAAGGTTGGAGAGAGTCATATAAAATTGTTTGGAGGGTGTTGGGCTGCTATTGAAAAGATTGTATTGGCTAGTTGGACTTCTGTGTCTAGATTCCTACTCTTGTGCGGACAAAATCTTCAAGTGGGTTACATGGAGAGGGAATGGCAATAAAAATATTTAGAGACTTGGGACTGAGTGGGAGCATGAGTGGCCTTTACATTAAATGAGAATTATGAAGTGCAGAGGGGTAAACAAAAACAATATCAAGCACAAGGACGATTGGGTAACTCTGTAAATAATTCAAGGACCTTGAGTTCTTTTTTTTTTTCCTATTATTTTTATAATTGTAATGAAGATATTCTAAGTTCCCCTTTATTTTTACAGTTGAAAAGTACTTTTGCAAAAAATTTCATTACGGGATTTTACTAATTTGAGAAGAAGAAAATAAGGAATTATTAAGGTCGTGTTTACTTGTGAAATTTGTGTTTTATCTTTTTAGAAGAAAAAAAATTCCAAGAAACAGAAAATTAAATAAAATATGTTTATTAATTGATAATAAAAATATTTTCATTTAACAAAAAATAGAAAACATAAAAAAATTTGTTTTTGAAATTCTCTAATATAAAAAATAAGGGCTTTGTTTTGTTCACCTAAATTTTTATGGTCATTTCCTCTATTATTTTTAAATTTAAAGTAAATCAAACAAGGCTCTTGTTTCTTTGGAAATTTTGGTACTATAAACTCATTTCCTTAATTTTTCATCGTGTTTAATTTTTTAAAAAAAAAATAATAAACCTAGAGATAAAAATTAAAAAACAAATTTCTAAGAGTAAACAAAACCTTTATATTTTCAACATATTGTTGTTTGACATGCAGCAAAGTACAATTTATTACGATAAATTACAAATTACTTTTAAATTTCATTTTTATATACATAAAAAATAATATAGTATCTAATTTCTTTTCGTATAAAATAATTAATACCCCAATAGAGAATGAAAGACAAGTGACCTTCTGCCTATGGATGAACAATTTAATGACCATGACAATTTGTTTAAGCAAATCCTTAACTTTCCATTTAAAGCTATGATGTGCTCCTTATCAGCCGACCTGTCACACCACAAAATTTCTATCATCTTTGAAAATTAGTGCTGTAAATTAAAAATCATTTATGTTTCACTGATTTAAGGACATAAAGTAAGGATTCACCCGACAAGATAAGTCTAGGTAGTAATGCCACCAATTAAAAATCTACACATAGTCAATTCACTTTTTTTTTTTTTAATCAAATATCACATCATAAGAATTTAATCACCACTACTTATGGCTTTGCTCTTCAAATTCAACACCAATGCATTGTCTGTTTGCAACCCCCCTTTAGATTTATATTGTTCTATATATATCGTGATAAAGTAGGACATGCTTATTATTATTATTATTATTATTATTATTTAGAATAAATCATCAAAATGATTATTTTATTATTTGTTGTATTATCTTACTTTTCAAACTAATCGAACCCTTTTTTAGGGGATAAAGTTCTTTTGAAGCTTGAATTTATGTACTTTTAAGGTTATTTTATTATTTGTTGTATTATCAACACAGGCTTTTGCCCTAGCTATTTCTAATAACTTTGTTTACTAAACTCTAATTTTTATTTAATTAAATAATAATAGAAATAAACACACATGAAATTGATTGAATAAAATATAAGAAAAAAAATATTATTTAAGGTTACATATATTAGAAATATTATAAAAAAAATACTTTGTATTTATATAAAACATAAAAAGAAAAAAACTATAGATGAATTAGAATAATATATTCAAAAAATTAAATGCATACAAAATAATTTTAAAAAAATAATTGTTATTTAAAAGAGTCTAAATAAATAAAATAATATAAGGGGTATTAATTTAAATCTAAATTAAAAATTTATTTTGAAAAAAGACATTAGAAAGGCAAAAATTAAAAAGACAAGGTCAGGTGTCGTTGGGCCTGACAAGTCAGGCCAGCACGCCTGGCCAATTTAGTAAGGGCTCATGTGCTTAGACCCTTAATTTTATTTTTTTTGACAGATGGAGCGGATGAAATGATTTTTTTTCTAAAGGGTTTTTTGGTTTAAGGGTGTGTTTCGCAAACACCCCTACGTTTATTTTGATAGTTTTTGTTATTTTTTTAAAAGGGTTTTTGCCAAACATGGCCTTACAAAAGCAAAACCAAAAAAATAATTTTTTTTTTAGCGTACAACCCAATTCTTACAAAAAAAAAAATACATTTTATTTATAAAAAGGAGGAAACATGTTTTTTAGCATTGTTTTTTTCAAAAATATCTATGCATTTTTTTGAAATTTACAATAAGTTTATAAAAAATTTGAAGTATTTGACCAATATTTAAATAACCAAAAACTTTTAAATATTGAAGATTAATTGTCAACATTCTAGTATAAATGATGGACCTATCAGTAGGCTAGTATTTAAGTACTAGGAGTTGACTAGAAAATTCTTAGAATTATCTTGGATATTTACCGATTTTAATTCGGAGTATTTCTTATCACAATATATGAGTTTTAGAAAACACTTTCTCCTTCCATGATAGATGAAATTCGTCAGAGCACCTACATAGATTATTCCTATAAAAATTTAACTGGACATACAAGCTCGTAATAAATCTAAAATTACAGATTTATTCATGAGCATAAATCTTTATTCTGAGTCATAGACGAACCACCGGTTAGGAACTCATCAACACATTTAAACTATATCGAGACCACACAATGCAGTTTGTCTCAAGTAAGGTGTGCTAGGGGTGTTAATACCTTCCCTAACCATAATCAGTCTTTTACCCTGAAATTTCATATAAGACTAGTCCACTCGGGTCTCTTACGAACCGTCAATCAAATAACTAGGTGACAACTACTTGATCCCAACACCACAATGTTGCGCGCAAACGTGAGACAAGTCTTAGTTCATTTTGCAAAATGATGAAATTTTCATCTATTTACAAATTATAGAAAATAAAATCTTGTAATCAATTTGAAGAGAAAAAAAAATGACAAGTAAAATAGTAATCATTTTTCTTGTTTCAATCTAACATATAAATCTAACTTTTTCTGTTGATGTTGTCGTTGCTATTGGTGCGGTTTTTCTAATCTTTTCTAGCCACCTGCTTAATGAGTACTACTGTATCCCTCTTTCTCATTATTAATAAACAAATTTTATCCCATTCACGAAACGAAAAATAATAATAATAAATTATACTTTTTATCATCATATGGATAATGGAAAAATAATATGGGATGAAGAGGGAAATTGTTAATTAACTTGTTATTTCCTCACACAATATTACATGGGGATGCTGGTGGGAGATTTTGAACCATCAATGTATAAATATGAAGAGAAAATCAGTTGAGATTTCTTATAGATTTTATAAGAATTGTATAGTTAGGATTGGATATTTAGTTTTTTAAGTTAGCTTTTAATTAGTATAGTGTGATACACACACACACACACATGTAACTAGAACATGAAGTTGGAATATGGATCGAAACCCTTGAGTTTTATAGAAAAAAGGTTTCCCTCTTCGTACATAAGGACAAAAGCTTCTCATTCAAAGCCTCGCACTCTAATGTGCAATTTCCTTCCATGACCTGTGATTTAATCCACAAAATAAATTAGAATCTAAACTTTAAGAAAGACAGAAACAAATGGACACGTATATAAAAGTACGTGAGCAAATTTTGTAATATATACCTGAAGATGTAAATGGTAGAAGACGTTGCCTCCAAAGGACTCAAAGGAAGAAGAATTTATTAGAACAAGTCCATTTTCCTCTAAATTAAGCAAGATTTCTGATATTGGACTTTTAAGGACCTTGCAAGTGGAAATTTGAACGACAACTTCTCTATCACCAAGCCGGCTTGCCGATACCGATGATAAAGAGCTATACATGGTGTCTTTTCTTTGATTTTCTTGATGAATTAAATCATCTTGCCTAGATAGATTTGATAGAAGCTCCTCCTTCCTTTGGATCTGTCTCTCCACTTGCTGTTGAAGTTCTGGTATGTACTTAAGCACACGTGAAATTGTGGACGGTATGCTTAATTTCTTCTACAATGGTATCATCACAAAAGTAAAAGTTAGTATGCAAAGAGAGAGAGACATTCAAAATGCTAGAGGATTTAGGCAGGGCTATTCAACAAGCCTGAGGATCATCCTGTTGTTACATATATTTAGAATAATTAAACCAATTAAGAGTTAATTTAATTAAACTCAATCAACACAGTTAAAAATTTGGTTTGATTTTAAAAAAAAAATCAAAATAAATACCATGTTTTTTTAAAATTGACGAGGACTAACCCGTCTAATTCATGACTCAAATCTTGAATATGGGGCATTAGATCAAGCCGGCTTATGCGGTGGGATATTATTAAATAAATTTGAATTTAGGGTTAACTAAGAATAGTACCATTCCATCGGAAGCTGGAAGAAGTGAACGGAGTGAAGAATACAAACTGTTGATCTTCTTGCGACGATCACGTTCGCTAGCGTTGTGGTTAAGCTTCTTAACCATGTTAGGATCACCACTTCCACTATAGGCCGTGAATGAGGTGGAGCGATCAAGCTCTCTTATATTTGGCTGAGATGGAGGGAAGTGAGTGAATGACCCTGGAGTTTCACAATCTCTAAAGCTGTAGTTTTGTTCATGGCTTATGGGTTCCTCCAAGGGCCATCCAAATGTTGAAAACAAAGTAGTAGGAGAAAATTCCAACATTTTGGATTAGTTTTAGGCTTTTGAAACTTAACTAGTTTGCTAAGCAAGTGAGATGATCGATGATGACTTACATGTAGAAACTCACAACTCAAACACACACATATATAGATACCTTATCGTTTGTTACTAGATGGAGGAAAACTCATTAAATTAAAATTAATGTCCACGATTTTTTAATTGATACTTTATATTATAGCAAGAGGACTAAGAAAATGAGATTTTACCTAACTTCCTTGCCTGTATTCTATTTACATGGTGTGGTACCAATTCTTTAGGAATATGCAATCATATTTGTATAGAAGTATATTAAATTAATTATATACTTCTGCATGCATTAACTTTCACAAGAAAGTATGTGAAAATATGGCGTGGTGTGCATATAACTGATATGAAATGTTTAGCATGTAGGTTTACAGACTAGATTGACATATCTAAATCTAAAAAGAAATCTTGCTAATGGAAATGGATATAAATTTTAATCTTATTATTTAATCAAATTTAAATTTTACAAGTATGTTCTATAGACTAAATTGTATAGGGTGTCAGCCGGCAAGAGCTCGTTGAAGTTGTTTTCATGCTCAAATTTGGTGTGGAAGTTACTGATTCAGAGTTTTCTTTATTTTTCTTGCTATTTTCATATAATTCCTTTCTTAATTAGGTTTGAAAATTTTATTTAATTCAGCTTCTATTAATTAGCTAGGTTTAGATTACTATTTAAATAATTTCTACGTTATTTGTAATAGATTTATTAGCTTTCAGAGTTTAAGAACTTAGAATTCTTTCTATAATTTTAGGATTTATGAAACTCTAGTTTCTTTCATCTTCGCTATATACTACATTAAAACATGGAATTAATCATGATGCTATTGAAATATTACACCTTGTATGAAGAACGAATCTTGGTCGAATTCCAATATATAAATTCCTTATATTAATTTGTATTATCAGAAGAGTGTGTGTTTAATTGGCTGGCTCAAATGGATGACACAAATGACGAAGGAGCATCCATTTTTTATCTCAAGATTTGAACAAGTTGATGGTGGCACTGTCTCTACTACTAGCATATACTATGATCTACGTAACAATAATTAACAAATTCCTATATGGGATTAATTATAAGGTGATGATCTCACAAACCAAATGGAACAAATATATGGAAATGGGTGAGCTCATGAGTGACGGGTTCTACTCCCTCTCTTAGTGGTTTAATACAGAATTAGGAAATTAATTACTCCAATGTATGAGCAGCTCCAACAGTCTGGGTTCGGTCTTATCCACATATATAACAGTGATGTCTCTTTTTGCCATTATTTATCTTCTGCTTCCAAAGAGCTTGTGCTCCAAAGGTTAGACTCATGAGGTGATTGTGAAATGTGTATGGCATGCACGAGTCCTAAGAAACATTTGTGTATCGAAACCACGAGCTTCCCCAATATATTATTCGTGTACATGAGTTTGCCGTGTGGAGGCGGGCAGCTTTCTCATTCCCAACCCAAGCCTTCCAAGGGATTTTTTAAAAAAATTCTTAGCATGATATGATCCAAGACTTTTGGTTTTTTCCCAAGTCAGAGTTTCTAGAAACCAGCTAATTAGGCATATCCCCTGTTTTTTATTATTATAGAAGTTGAGCTACAAGCTCTTTTTGAGCAGTTGCCCTCTCTTTTTTGTGCTTGGACATTCCATGTTTAATCTTCTCAAAATTCATAAAACAAACTCGATTGAATAACTTGTAGGAGGAAGAGAAAAGAAGGATCAGACTGCCTGTAAGGAGAACTCTACTTGTATGGAATTAGCAATGATAACAAAGATAGGATGGATCAGACTGCTCTTTAGAGATTCAATGATTCATGTAAACATAGCCAGAGATATACAAAATCATATTGTAGCTAGCTTGTAAAATCACTTGACATGATACACTTCTCGAAAGAAGTAAATTCTAGATACTTTTTTTCCAATGGCAGGAAGGCAATGCCTTCGATTGAACCAAAGAAATTAATGTGTTCTAGCTCCTCGATGCATGTACAGAGTATGCTCAGTAGATCTATCCTATCGGCAAAAGAACTTCCAATCCCACGACAATGAATGATAATCTTCAAAAACCAAAATTGATAACATGGAAAGAAATATTTTGATCAGGAACATCTCCGAGGACTGTCACCGCCTACACTGATTACAATCTGGGTTTTCATCTTTGCCACGCTGAAAGAGGGTAAAGGCAGATTTCTTCTGTAAGAAAAAGAAAAGTATTGTTTATATGGTACAGTTAAAAGTTGCAACTCTCTCGAACAAAATTGCCCCTCCAGAAGGGGAGAAAAAATGGCCATGAATTTTTTTTCTCTCTATATAGAGGTGAAGAAACAAAATCAACAGCAAAATCTCAACAGCTAAGCATTCCATTGAATAATTTCACTGTACAAATTTTTCCAGCTCATCTTGTGATTGTGCTCGTTGTTTGCAGATCACCAATAAGCAGCTTCCAAAATCAATACAGCCAAAGCTGAATGTGAGTCATCACTTTTATCCGAACACAAGATGTTCAGTGCCGGCCTCCTCTTCTACCCCTCCCCCTAGTACTCCCTCCTCTTCTATTGCCTCTAAACCCTGATCCAGCAGACTTCAGCCCTAATGATTGGATTCCACTCCTCTTGTCACGCCGTGTTTCTTTGTCCTGTCATCCCCACCCTCTTTGTATGGGCTGAGCTTCGTGTAGAGAATAAAATTTCACGAGATCCTCGTGGTCCAAACTTTATGTTATTTCAGGCAGAGGTCTGCAGGTTATCTCAAAGGGCTGCTGCTCTCTCCAAGAGGAAGAGAGTCCTCCTCTGCAAGTGATATGCGGTTCCAGAATGCCAAGAGAATTTGCTATCTAAAGGGAAAAGAAGTCTAGCTAAGAGAGTTTGCTATCTTCAATTCAAGAGATGCATAATCAGGGAAACCAATCCCTTGGGCAGAGATGACACTGAATAAAGAGGTGACCCATCCCAAGGAAAAAAGTGAAACTGGATATCAGTCAAAAAACAAACTGATAAGCAGAGTTCCTAATCCATCATCAACTGAATCAAAGTGATTTTCCTAGACCTGGCATTATGATCCAGAAATAAATGTTCAACTGGCATATCAAAGAACCCACTGAAAAAGCATATGAATTACTAAGAGAGACTTAAGGATGACTATCCACTGTTTTCACTTTTCAGTTAGCAATACGTTGCACCAATAGATTGATGGTCGACTTATTCTCCTCATGTGATTGTACTTCTTGTCATTTCATTATTGATACATCTTTTATTTGAAAAAGAGACTTAAGGCACTGCAGAGGACTCATACTGACACTGAACTTGTTCCTTATTTGCCTCACTTTGTTCTTTTGCTTTCTGCAACAGAGCGAACCTCTTGTATCTCATTTTTGAGTGAGATCCTCTCATCAAAAAGCAATAAAGCACTCCTCCAGCATAAAGTTATATGATGCAACCAATGCACGGTACAAAATTAATCCCAAAAGTTTGGAAGTAACAGTCAAACGTTTCATTCAACCCTATCCTAGCTGGATATTAACCTGTTTTCCCCTCTATGATCTCCCAAGGCACTCATGTTCATGCCATGAGTAACTTATTCACTAAAACATTAAGCACTACCCAAGAGTCACATGACCTTCGATCTAGTCTCAGTAAAGCATTTCAAGTTAATACATTCTTACATCAAAATGAGCTTTCCAAGTTCTCAACAAGCTTTAATGCATTTCAAATTCTTCAACATTATCTCATATTGGCAGCGCTTAGAAAATTCTTTCCTCTTTCAGTTTCATATCAGACAAAAAACCTTATTATGATGTCAGCAACTACGATAAGTTTGTACCACACTTCTCATTATGTTCATATAAATCAACTAAGCAATACAAAAATGATAATAAATGCCAGTAAAGGCTAAATTAACTACTTGCTTTATGACCTCTATATCCCCTCTACCTCTAGGCACTATATTGGACCATCCATTAACTAGGAGGGCCTTACATGTGTTACCTTTGTTCCCTTTAATACAACATAAAATCCACCTGACAGAGAAGTCAAGAAGCATAATAACATTAGCATGTCAAGGAAATGGTTAGCTGTATGTAGCAATGCACGAAACAAAAAACAAATCACAATATGAAACAAAAGCATAAATACTGATAAATCATCAATATAAACCTTGGAATTCGCTAAGTGTAGTGTTTTCCATATTTGGCGTGTAGGCAAACAGAACGATCAGCACATAAAAATGCAAGCTTTGAATAGTCATCATCCAATATCTACACAAACAGAAAACAAATCATTGCCTCAGTAGTGCATCAAAAATCATGGCAAAACTCTACACTCATCCTCTCAAGTAAAGATGATGACAGCTGCCAATGCCACCAGGAGCAAATTACAATAGTTTCATAGAAACAGTATGTTAAAACTTCAGAAAACCTGAAAATCAATTATCTCAGAATCAAAGTGTCTTTCAAACTTCAATGCAAACTCTCTTAACTCATACACTTTTATTTGCGGTGGGTATATTCCTGCATTTTAGTTAAATTAATTAGCAAATCATATTGCAGGTACAGTCGTTACCTTTCAAAAAATTCTCATACAAATTAAAACTAAAAAATCATTTACCCGACGCAATAAGAAATTCTCCATCTGGGGTCGCTTTAATTCTACTCATAGCGGTTGGAAACGTTACATCCTGAACCAACTCTATCTTTTGCTGATAATCCTAACAACAAAACAAAAAACACAGCAACAGAAAATCCTTGTCATTAATAATTTGCCAATATCTTTTGAAAAAAATCTCACTACCGCAGTTTATTCACTTCTCAGACAATTAAAAAAAAAAGCCCTCATTGATTTCGAACCCAAAACTGCATAAATTGTAAACTAATTTCAAAAACAAAATCACTCTGCTGCATAAACTCATAACTTCACATCAATTCAGCATTAGAACCAAGGGTTTAGGCTAGGGTTTAACAGATGAGATCCAAAAAGTACACTTGAAAGCTAATAAATAACTCTCAACAACTAACAAGAAAAGATGCAAAGCAAAAAAAAGTACTTTTATCTTCGCGAGAAGGACGTTGCTTTTTGGAGCCAACCCACGAAGCAGGATTACGTTGCTGTGAAGAAACCATGTACATCTTCACTCCATTTATGGACGTTGATTTCAAGCCGCTTCCTTTCGTCGCCATCTTTGCTCTCTTTTTAGCTTTTAAGCTAAACCCGGTACTGCAAAAGGGCTTTTCTTTTCTTTTCTTTTTTGCTTTGGCTTTGTCGACTAGCTAGCGATGCTTTCTTCACCGGAGGTGGAGATTGCCGCTGGTGTTTTAGGTGCAGGTAGTGATGGTCGGTTTTTTTTATAATACAGAGGTGTTTGGTTGTGTTGACAACTATATTCTAGTTTTACAATGAATTAAACTACAAAATAATCCCCTAAGTTTAGAAGTTCTGTCAGTTCTCTTCCAGGATTGCAGATTTTTTTAATTACCCCCTTGAGGTTTTGATTATTTTTTTTTTCATTCTTATGCTTATATCAAATTTATTTTCATATTTTGTGCTCAATTATCTGCAACACTGTTATGAATCCTGTATCAATCTGGTGGGTGAACCTAAAACTTGATAGAACAGGATTTAGATTAGTTCGGGTTGAAAAAATTAAAAACTAAATAAATTTGATTGGCTCGATTAAAACCCAATAACCCTAGTTAACCCTCACAATTCATGAGTCAAATATTCCTCCTGTTATGACCAATGTTAAATCATCTCCAAGGAAGACCAGATTGACTGCTACTAGTGGAGTGAATGCCATCTTACAGCAATTGAAAAAAGAAAATCAAAAGCTAGGAAGGAAAAGTAAGAAGAATAGCAAGAATGCTCAGGCTGCGAGTCTCTGAACGACAGTAGAGGGTAAAGTTTCTTCTCCACACCATCCAAATGGTTAATTTCCGCACCTGGAGATTGTGTTTTAAGTTTAAAATTTTGTTAAAAAATCATCTTAACTTGAAAAATTAAGGTATTGATTGAGGCTAATGATTTTATATTACATTTTAACCTAATTATTCTAGTAAAAACCTTTGGGCATGAAACTCGAAAATACATATCATTACCTTTCAAATTCTTCATTTTCTTCATTGTTTGATTGTTAACAATCCGATACTATGTCATAAAATCATTAAAACTTAAAATCTCTAGTTATTGAATGATTTTTAAGAAATAATTTTATATTACTTTGATTTTCTTTGTTCTTAGTAAGCATAGTCAATTTGTTCACTGTCAAATACTTGATGCATCAAATAGCTATATTTGTCTATGTGCTTTCGTACATGGCTCTTACATCTTACGGGAAAGGAACAAGCTTGATGAAGAAGTGAAGGTTCTAAGTGGCAATCTACAGCAGTCTCCTTAGGTGTTAACTGGTGATTTCAACATTACTAGAGGCCCTCATGAGACTACATCAGAAGTTGACTGTTCTATATGAGAAACGGAGGGTTTTGATATTCTGCTCAAGCTGTTAGACCTTCATGATCATCCCAGTGCTGGTCTTTTCTTTACATGGTTTAACAAGTAAATTGTGGGTTTCTGATCACAGCCCAAGTCTAATTAAAACTAGTTATACAAATACCTAACTGCCTGGGATTTTCACTGGAACATAGATCCAGATTATTGTAGACGGCTATAGTGAAATCACTATTTTGCCCCTTCACTCACAAAAAAATTGTCTTTGTTTAATGGGCGAGATTGTTTTTTCATAGGGATTCAATTGTCATTGTTGGCCAGGTTAGTCTTTTCTAGCAAAAATAAACAGTCTAAATACTATAATGCCTTTAAAATAAAGACAAAAAATAACTTGCTTCGAAAGGTTTTTTTTTATCTTTGGTTGCACAGTAATTACTACCAAACAAGAGCTTTTTGGATTTTTTTTATTGTTGTTTTTGTATTAAAAACAATATGAATGAGGGTTAGTTTAGTTTTTTTAGAAGTATAAAATTAAAAAAATATATGTTAGGTGTCTTGGGAGAATATACATGCGCGTGAGACGAAGACACTGCATTCAAGCAGCGTGTGACACGTGATATGATGGATAAAAACATCATATTATCGTGTCACCAGCTCTGGAAAATAGCGGCATTTCCATTGGGCTGACACATGTATGGCTGTTATTGGTGATTTGGAAGCGGCTAGGTTTTTTCTTTTTCCTCTCTTTTCTCTTTCATGGGCTCAGGATGCGTGCTGGACAAGTAAAATAAATAAATGCATCCTCCTATTTGATTTTCATTTCAGTTATAGTCCTTGTTCTTTTTATTAATATTTGATTATTTGAGATTTTTTTTTCAATTTCATCTTTTAAATTAAGTTTAGTTGAATTTTTATATTAGATTTGACCCTCATTCTTTTCGTTGCTATTATTTTCTTTTCATTTTCAGCCCTAGAAAATTTAATTTGATTTGGTTTTTATATTAAATGTGGTCTTCATTTTTTTAATTAATATTTTTTATTTTCAGTTTCATCCTATGAGATTTTATTTGGTTTGATTTTTATATTAGATTTGGTCTTTATTTTTTTAATTTTTATTTTTTATATCATTTTCCTAATTAACTTTTGTTTTGTAATTTCATCACTCATCATTTTATCTCTTAAGAAATTAGGTTTTGTGATTTTTTTTGTTTTCTTTTCGCTGAGGAGTTATCCCGATGTAATGACTTGAACTGTTAGGTTGACAAGTTAACTTATGTGGGCTTAAGCTTTTTTAATATATATAATTGTTATTTTTCTAATATTTTCCATCTCATGATTCAACATTCATCAGTGAGTTTTTTTTAAAAAAAAACATTAGATTCTGTTATTTTTTTTTGTTTTATTTTTTTGTCGTGTTATCCCGATTTCATAACCTAACCCATAAGTTAGGTGGTTGGCCCAAGCAGTCTCAGGTCTTTTTTAACTTATAATTATTATTATTTTCCCTTTGTATGGTTGATATTTTTTTTCAATTTAATCTTTTAACATTTAGTTAATTGAGAATTAAGCTTCATGATTTTTCTAAATTTTTTGCTTCTAGTCAAATGACTCAAGTTACGAGCTTAATAAGTTAACAAGGACTAGCATTGATTTTTTTTTTTTACTTCCTTTCTTTTTTATTTTTATCATTTAACATTATTTATTTTCCTTTAAAAAATACTTTTATTAATTGAGCATCATCTTTTTCTTCAAAAATAAAAATTACTCAACCAGCAACAAAGTGCGCATTACATCGCTAGTTTTAATACTAGTTCTCTTCCCAAACCCTTCAGATTTTTATTTTTATTTTGGGTAATACATGAAAAGTTCAGTTCTATTGTTGCTGAGACATGGAGAAAACAAGTGGATGGATGGCCTATGTTTAGAATTTGGCAGAAGCTTAAGAATTTAAAGCCTCCTTTGAAGAATCTGAATGCTAATTTTTATGGGAATGTTACAGAAACGGTAAGAAGAACCAGAGTGGATTTGGAGAATACAAAATCTCTTCTAATGAGCTCTCCTACAGAAGATCTAACGGTTAGGAAGTAGCAGCTCTCTGCTCTTCTAGTAAGTTACTCTGCGGCAGAGGAATCTTTCTTTCAACAAAAATCAAGAGTGACTTTGCTGCAAGGAGGAGATGCTAACACAGGTTTTTGCCATAAAATGACAAGAGCTAGAAGATCTAGGAATGCTATTTCAATTCTTCATAACAATGTAGGTGAACAGATCACTGCTCCTGGGGATATTCAGAATGAAATTCTGAATTTTTATCAGAACTTATCTGGCAAGGCTGACGAGGTTCTTGTATTTATAATTCATCTCGAAGACTCTAACTAATAGGTTGAAGGGATGCTTGCCTTCTCTCATTAGTTTGAATCGATCTGCATTTGTAGAAGGAACAAAGATTGGAGTTAATGTTTTGCTTTCTCAGGAGGTTGTGAAAGGCTACCGTAGGAATAATTTGACACCAAGAAGTTCTTCGATTGCGGATATAATGAAAGCTTTTGATTCAGTAGAACGGAAGTTTCTTTTCAATGTGTTAATGGCTATGGATTTTCCGACTTAGTTTTTACATTCTTAAGGAAGTTTTGATTCAGTTGAAACCTTGTGTCACTTCCCCAAAATACTCTATCCTCATCAATGGTGGCTTGTGTGATTATTTTTAAGGCAAAGGGGGCCTTAGGCAAGTTATCCACTCCCCCCTTACCCTTTTGTCATTGCTATGGAGATTCTATCGTGTACGCTTAACTCAGCAGCAGCCACCAGGGGACTGAGATATCATCCTAAATGTAGGAGAGTATCTCTCACCCGCTTGTGCTCTGCTGATGATTGGATGGTATTCACAAAAGGGCCTTCAGAAGATTTGCAGGCTATTAACTCCTTTTTCTTGAGGATTCTCATCATCTTTCCGGGTTGAAATGTAATCCTGCAAAGAGTACTGAGCTCTATCATGCTGGAGTTTCTGATGATTTAGCAGAAAGATTGAAAGAGGAGTCGGGCTTCAAGTTGGTCTACTTCCAGTCAAGTATTTAGGCGTGCTTGTAATTTCTGGTAAGCTTGATTACAATGATTGTAGAATTCATCATTGGGCCTCAAAGTCTTTATCGTTCGCTGGTACACTTCAGCTTATATCCTCAGTTATCTTTAGCATTACTAACTACTGGTGCAATTATCTCTATTCAGAAGTAATTCTCAATGATCAATGGATTTGGCCTTATGCTAGATCTTGGTTGATATTGAAGCTTCTATCGGTGGTATTATCTCTCCATCTTCATCTAGTGAAGATAATGTGGTTTGGAAAATTGACACCGGATGGAATATTTTCTAGGAGAAGCATGTGGGATTTTAACAGGATAAAGGAAGCTTTGATGATAATGTGGGTGATAACACCTGAAGCAAAAAAGAAGCTTTGAATCAATTATTTTGAGATTGGCATGGTGCAATTACATTTATCGCATCTGGCTTGAAAGAAACAAAGATTTATAGCCATTGTTAGCATAACAAAATCAGACAACAAGCATTGTGAAAATTCAATGGAGACATAAGGTTGCCCAAAGCTATTGGAGTAGTAAGGCAGAATCCTCTAACAATGCTCCTTACAATGCTGCCCAAAATGCCTACAAAATTGGCTTTTATGGTGGAGAAAAGTTGGGAGATAAAGATATATATTTCAATGGTAACAAATTCAAGTTAGAATGGTAGTCTAACAAGATAAGGAAACTGCTGTCATTCACCCGAAACTAAAGGGACTCTGTGATACCAAATCAGACTTGTCAATGCATGGATGCTGCTTCATGTCCTTGTTCATGCAGATCAAGATAACTACTAGCAACATATATGGAAGATAATCCCCAGTTGTTAGCTCTTGGAATCCTTGTATATGTCATCTTCAGTACCCTTTAAATGCTCTGCTTTTGTTGCTGTAAGTTAATATGGCATTGTATGCTCACGTTCTTCTTAAGAAATAACACCAGAACAAAACTTAAAATCTTTCTCACATCTTCGGTTTTTCTTCTGCCATGAGATTACCACCAATTCTTCTCTAGTCAAGCATATCCAGAAATGCCTATGCAAGTCTAAGATTTCACAGGAAGTTGCTATCAATCCAAAGTACTCTCTTCTTTGTAGCCAAGTGATTTTTTGTGACTTGTGAATGTTTGGATATTGGTTTTTCCTTCGGTTTTCTTTGATTAACTTTTGATCACGGTAAACACTTCCTGTTTTATAAATGAGTGTGCAAATAAACATGATCATCCATTACTTTAAAAGGAAGGAATCTTTTTTCTTAAATAATATTTTTTTATTTTTTATAATATAGTGTCAAATAACTTATTCAACTAATAGTTTAAATTGTTAGATGAGACTTCAAGATATGATTTATAGTATTCTCTAACACGATTTTTCAAGTGAAAACTCTTTAGATTTAAAACTTGCACAAATTCACACTACATTGTGCTTAATTTTATCAAATAGATTGAAGATAGTGAGATTCGAACTCGTAACTGCTTAGTCATCAAGGCTTTAATACCATATCAAGAAACCATCCCACCCAAAAGCATAAGTTATTAGATGAAAATTTAAAATATGATTTATATTGTGTTAACTAATTATGTGTGTGTGTGTGAGGATATGCCTTATTAACAAGAAACTTTATGGTGTACAAGCTATGAAAATCAATACTTATTTAATCAAAGAGAGATAATCACACAAAAAATGATGATTAAAAAATAATTCGAGTATTTAAAAATATTGTATCACTTTTTGAGTTTGGAAGTGATTTTTTCTCTTT
>Ga0307517_10007093_pt1 | contig 16434 bp, 9 predicted proteins | sample 23_EM_MG_FD_194515 | JGI IMG/M metagenome (GOLD analysis project Ga0307517, IMG submission 194515) | Populus trichocarpa ectomycorrhiza microbial communities from riparian zone in the Pacific Northwest, United States - 23_EM | ecosystem: Host-associated > Plants > Roots > Unclassified | place... | reverse complement strand
AGCCACCCACCCTATATTTTTTTTTAACTCATTATAGGTTTTTTTTTTATTAAATTTAATTAAAAATAAATAACTTAAAAATTTATTAAGAATGTCATTTTATTAAATGCTATTTAATTTATATTTAGTTTTTGAATAAGATTATAACTTCTTACTTTTTTTGTTACAACTTTTTATGATTTATTTTTTTATATATAATTTTTTATAATTTTCTTTGTTATCTTTTATGTGCAAGGTTTTTCTTATTATTGCATGATTACATAAAAATGATCTCCAAAAAGTTTTGGTGTATTATTCTTATATATTTTTAAATATATTTGCAACATGATCATCAAAATATTTTTATTATTATTAAAATATGATTTTATGGTTTTGCTATTTTTTTGTTTCAAAAAATAAACATTCTTAATAAACAAATCGTTATATTAAAAAGAAAAACAATTGCATTAATAGGATGAAGAGGTTTTAATTAAATATGTGCCTTTCATTCTTATTTCAAATAATTTAGAGTCTTTTCGATATTTATTTTAATGACCTAATTTGAGTTTTATTAAATAAAGTACATCTCTAAAAAAATTTATTTACATTTATTTGCATTTATCTTAATTATTTTAATAATGATATGGAATCAAATATCTTAATTATTTGTATTTATTTACCAGTTTCTTGATTTATCTTTAATTTGTGTCAGCATCTTTTTAAAGTTTATTTGAGCATAAATTTTTTTATTTTACCAACTAGAAAACATGTAGACAATGCTCATATTTTATTTTATTTTTTTGTTAAAAAATAAATTTTTAATCCAACTCTTTGTCAAACAGTAATTTACTTCCCTTGATCTAAATTTTGAGTTTCATATGCCATGGATACTATATATTATATGGTTGATTCTTGACGTGGCTAATCGATCTGATCATCTTTCGTTTTGTTGGCAATGGCAGAAGATTTCATTTGTCAATTGAACGACCACAACGTGAAAAGGTGGCAACAATGGTGAAAATGTGAAAAACAAAACCCCATAACTTCCCATTTAATGGCTGTGATGAATTCAGGATTGTGTGGTTTCCCTACTTTTCATTATAAGAGCATCTAAAATCCCATCATCGCCAAAATTGCTCGTAAGCTGGCGAGGATCAACTGGACCAGGCAGTTGAAATGAGATGGAAAACTGGCCTGGTGGGCAAAGATTTCTGGATAGCATTTCAAACTTCTGCGAGAACTTGTACACAGTTCTCTCGCCTGTTATCGTCACTCCCTTTATCAGTACTTTGCCGTCAGCTTCGATTTTGTAGCTGAATTCATCTGCAGTCAGAGAACAATAGTTTAAGAACAAGGTAGAATGGAATTCAGTGAGAACAAGCGCTCAATTTTCTATAAAAGATACTCACTTGGATCTTTTCTCACTCCCTGAAGAGACACCCGGAAATAGTAGGCATCGTCACATTCACCAATGTCGACCAGCCCAACAACTTGTCCTACCTGCCCCATTGCAGCAGTACCAGTCAATGCAACGCCGTTTTTAGTGGCAGCTATCAGATCACTCAACTGTTCTTTATCTGCGCTTGAGGGAAGAAAAAACAATGCAGGACCATCCTCTGCCAATCTTCTATTTGTGGCCTGCCGAGAAGTTGAACTGCCACTACCTTGAACATGGTGATGCCTAGACCGCGGGATTCTATCTGCAGGTTCTGCTCTCTTACGAGAGAAACGAGTACTGGTAGGAGGCAGTTCTATTCCATGTCCAGCCTCATGGACTATCACATCATATAGAGTACCATCTGCATATGAGCGGATTGATGTTGCTGCATCTCTATCTAGAAAAAGGTTCTCAAGACCAGTTAGTCTCTTGAACCTTTCAATGTCCTTCAAATCAATATGAAACGTATCCGGGTTGTTGATGAATATGATACTTGATACAAATTTATCCCCATTTTCCATTACTGAATGAGGATGCAGATGAGCCGGAAACATATCAGTAAATTGTGGGTATCTGTTAGTTCCCGGAGTAAGGAGACTGCCAAGAAAAAATTGTTGCAATGGCAGCAGTTTGACAGCAAGATGTTTTTCTGCCTTCCGAAGGACATGGTAATATATCCTCTCCATTTCTACAGTTCCCATGCAGGAACCAGTAAGTTGATCAAATGTGTACATGGGCAAGCCCTCAGCAGCTCTTCGAAAAAGTGATTTTTGGGGTCCCTCCCCTTTCAGATCAGGTCCAAAATAGTTACCTATGATGAAGTACAGAAGGAAGAGCCGGTCATTGTTGGCAATCACGTTTGAGTCGAGGAAGGATTCTGTTCTTTCAGCAGAAAGAGATCTGTTCGCTGCCTGGGAGGGAGTAATCTCCATAGTGCCTGCGATACGATGAATCAGAATCTGCAAGAAAAAGTCACCATTAATAGTTAGGAACTTAACATATAAAGATTCTGATATGTTGGGAAAAAAAAATACTGAAATGTATGCATAAAAATGTAATTGTTCGACACAGTTCAGTGTGTAAAAAACACACGACACTAAAGATTATTTCAAGATCCTTGCTTTTGCATATGTTTGATCAAAAACCCTAAATCCAGATTCTAAATCACCACTATATAATACATTGATTGAAAATGCATAAAAAAACCCAGCAGCCCACATTCTAAAATACGAAAAAAAAACACATGACAAAAACAGTAGTTGATAAAAACACAGACATTGTACATTGTATGTACAAAAACAACATTGAAATTAGTGGAGCTAATTACCAGTGTGAGTGAGAGAGAGAGGTTGGGAGATTAAAGGGAGTGGTGAAGTGTCATAAGTTGCAAGTTCATGTCTGTTTTATAGTAGTAGAGTAAAAATATTTTATTTTATTTTATTTTGTATTATTTATTCTAATTTCAAAAGAATTAAGTACAAAACAGCAATCATTTCCTTACCCAACTGCTATTATATTTTTTTAACCTGATTTTCTTACAGTACTGTTACCTGTTAATTTGACATTAATCATTGTTGGGGAAGAAAATCTAAACAATTCTTCCTTGTTTGGTAACAAAATCTGAGTATCATGGCTCTTTAAGTGGAAATTAATCCAAGTTTTGGTAAGAAAATCTAAGTATGATGGCTTATTTGCATTGCTATTCCACTATGGATGATAACTTGGGGGCATAAATAAACACAAAATTATTATTTATGGTTATAGAAAGAAATGTTAATAATTTCTTTAAGGAAAATATATACGATCAGCTTTATATTTTTTATAAATATTTTTTTTTAAAAAAAAAATGTTTTGTGCACATATATGACAAGAGACAAGCATGTTCTGATTACTTACTAATGTGATATATATATATATTCAAATTCTATTTCTGTATAGTATTTTATTTTATCTTTTCATTTTCTCAAATTAATTTAATCTTTCTATAAATTTTTTATTAATACTGCAACACATGCATTAAATTGTGTTTGAGATTATTTTTTAAAGTGTTTTTTATTTGAAAATACATTAAAATAATATTTTTTTAAATTATTTTTAATATTAATACATCAAAACGATTAAAAAAACATAAAAAATTTAATTAGAAACTAAAAAAAATTTAATTTTTTTTAAATTTAGCATACAAGTGCAATCCCAACACACTGCCTAAGTATATCACAATGATATGAAATTGCGTCATTAAAATAGTTTAAATTTTTTTTTTATTTCAATTGATATATAAGTTGGTTTACAGGTATTCCTTGATCATCAAATAAAATACAATAAGAGTAACTTTGAAAAAAAAAAATATATATGAAAATATTACTACCACCTCTTAAATGTTTTTTTTTTGTTTTCAAAAGGACAATCAATATTCCAAGTGGTCTCTCGCTCTTCAACCATTGACCAAAATGACTTTCCTCGACGACTAATCATTCACACATCAAGGAGTAATGCCTCCTTATAACCCCCGAAGAAACACGGTCATAAGACAGTACAAAACTTCAAATAATTTCCTCTTTATTACAGAACTACTCTTCTCTGACTGCCATCAATGGCTTCTCCATACAGGTATCTGTTTTATTTACTTATACATGTATAAAGTTTCTGATGTTTTTGATAAAGCTTGGATTTTTATGGCTGCATTTCTACTTTGCTGTGTTTTCTGATATGGGTTTGCTTTATTTGTTGTAAAGATGGATTGTTTAGTTGCATGCAATTACTGATAACAGAATCAGCTAAATAAACAAAGAGAGGTATTTTTTTTCTTAAATAATTTATGGTTTTGGAATAAGAATTGTGGAGAAAGAAAATTGAACTGATGTTAGAGTGTTTATGGTGGTGTTTGGGTGGTGGGTAGTTTTTAAAAATGCTTTAAAGGTTTTCTATTTAGATGGGATGATGTTATAGCGAGTGAAATGGTGTGGTTTCTGGGTCTTGAATGTTTGGTGCTGTAGATCTTCTGTTTTTCTTGTATTGTGTCAAGGTTTCTTTTGTTGAAAATGGACCCCGATTTCTTGAAATGGGATTAAATTTTTTTCGCCCAGATGGTACATAAAATTTAAAAATGAATCCCATTTTCTAGAAATGAGTTTAAAAGTTTTTCGCACCATTTTTTCCTCTTTTCATTTATGGTTTCAAAACTTCCTGCCAAATTCTCAAGAAAGAAAAGTACATAACGACAAAATGGCAACATGGCCTGACGGAGAAAGCTTGTTGTTTGGTTCTTGTGTTTACAGGATTCTTCAGCCTTGTCAAATTGACCTTAATGGTTGTAATATTATGTTAGCGGCTTCAATTAGGTTAATGTTAGTCCATGGACCCATTCTCTGGTATCGACTTGTGATTTGAGAATTATTTTCCTTCCCTTCAGAACAGACTAGGACACTTGGTAGAAATTAAATGGTATAGAGCATGCATCCGATATCTTTAATTTAGGTTTCAAGGATTATTTTGGTAGCTATTCAAAATTATAGAAAGCAAAGTATGATAATCACTGAAGGTGAGAATCTTTAGTCCATTTGGATGGAGACGAATGCAAAATTTCAAAAATAATTTTTCATCAAGGCAGTTAAGGAATAGGATGGAGATTCTTGTTTCTTTTTGATACATTGCAGCAGGCTTTTTAAGGAGCACTTTGCTTGTTGGTATTTGAAAGGGTTAGAGTGCTCATTTATGTCGATTTTTGTTACTTTCTAGTTTATGTTCTTTCAGAGAATGACATATTCTCAAATATTTATTGTTATCCTGCTTCTTTCTAGTATTATGCTGTTCTATTATCTGTGCAAAGAAAAAGACAGTGGTAAGTGAAACCTTTTTCAAAAGAACAAAAAGCTATAAACAATTGAATAAACTTTTGGAGGTGGTTGAAGCATACTGAAGGGAGATAAAGTAAAATAATATATTTGGCAGTACGAATCTAGGATGAGTTGAAGTGGAAATGTATATTATGTAGGATGACATGGGTGATTTTCAGCTCAAAGCTGCACAAGTACAAAATGGTGTTTCTTAGCATACAATTGAGTCCATCAAGTTAATTAAATCCAGAAGTTTAGGACATTATTGTGATGATTCAAGTTTTCTAGACTTATTTTCAGATAATTCTATCACCTCAGAGCTTGATAGATACAGTGTAATAGTTTGTATTGCATTATCATGGAAAGTAGAATGGTTGTTGAAATAAAGGATCAGTGGCTTGAGATTTCATGGTTGTATTTGGGAGACTCAAGGCACCACATGTTGATAGTATTATAACTAGATGTGTTGCTGGCATTTTAACAAGATGGCAGTTCCAACTCACACACTCCCAATTCAATGCAGCAATATTTCATAAAGTTTCCTAATGAAGTGATTTCCAATTGATAATGGAAACTAAATCTCCATTTAAAAATATGGTCTTTTCCATAACAATCATATTGATTCAGCCTTACTATTTAGTGGATGCAGTCTTTTTTCCTCAAAAAGGATTTCCCTAAAACATTTCTCTTGAACAAAATAATCCAACTTGTCTCTAAATTTAAGTTCTTATTTTTCCATGTTCCTCTGTGTGTGCATGCTCGAGTGTTCACATAGCTTTTGATTTGCTGGACATGGGTTGCATGTGAACAATGTATGTGCATGTGCTTTAAGTTTTATTGAACTTGCAGCCAGCTTCCTCAGAGAGAGAAGCACATTGGCATTCACATAGCTTTTCATTTCTTAGGCAGGATTGCGTGTGACTTACATTTTGTTGAAAACAAGGGGCCAGCATAGCTATTCATTTTCTAGACTTGGATTGCTCATTAACAGTGGGCGCCTTTTGTTTTAAAACAAAGTGCCTATTTTGTTGTGGAGAACCACGTGCGTGCGTTCACCTAGGTGTCATTTACTAAACAAGTATTAGGTTGTGCTTGTGCCTATGGTTTTAATGAAAACAAAGGGCTAACCTCTTTAGTATGAAGATTATTTTCCTTAGGGGGAAATTATTATATGCTAAATGACAAAGAGGGTTACTGTTTGTATCTCTGTTGTTCTTTGATTTTCTTTATCAAGGAATTCAATCTGTGCTATTAATTGACAACTCTCGTGAAACAATGTTACTTTGTACAACATGTTTAGTTCAGAAATGCCATAACAACTTTGAACTACATGTTTAAAATACGAAAACATGTAGGAAATAGAAGGGTAATTTTCAAAAAGGAAATGGTAAATGAGGGTGGTTTTGAAACTCCCTCTGAATGGTTTTGTCAATAGTATAAATTCAGGTGGCAGGGTTTAGCAATAGAACACAACTACTTGGTGAAATTCCAGGGATCAGGAAGACTAGGCATCAGAGGTTTAGTGATTTCTCCATATTTAATTTTATCTTATGTCTTAAATTTTGTCCTTCTAGTTATCATGATCCTGTTTTCAATGGCTTAAATGAGCATTCCATTGAAATGAGTAGTTTTGAGTTTTTTCTTGTTCCTGACTGTTTTCGGTCACCTCACAAAAAAAATTTAGATTGATCTTTATCTTGATTAACTTTGCAGTAACTACAATCTGTGTTTTTCTTTTTTTCTTTTTAATGTTTGAAATCAAATGGATTTTTAGACTGGCGGAATTTTGTAACATAGCCCTATAATATATGTTGGTGATGTTGTATTAAAGTAATATACATGTTTGTCAAATTTATTTATTTGTAGCAGTGAGTCAATACAATTTTTGGGTGTAATGCAGAAGAATTAGTTTACAAATGATATGCTTTTGATGTTGCTTACAGTCACAATTTATAGAATCATTGTTTGAGTTCTTGTTGACAGTATGAATATTGGTGGATATTATCCACCAAACAATTTATTTCTATGTTTTTTTAGCTTTTGCTTTTCTGTAATGAGTTGTTCAGATATTTCGTTGGCTGTAGTTATATCTGTATTAGTAACATAACTCTGTACTATTGAGTTTTCTACAACAATTTATTCAACACTAATTCTAGTCACTGATGCACTGCTACATTTTCATGTGGTATTGAAAATTAAATATGCCAAACTTTGATGGACTCCAGGGCTTCTGACATACGAAGAGGGAATAGTGTACCCAAGCCCATAAATCCTCATCAGCAGGTCCTTGAGGTGGCACCTCTCAACAGTGTGCCATATATTGGTCCTCCTGCTCCATTTGGTGATAGGGTTGGATCTTCAACCCCTGGAGTTCAATCTCAAATGCACAGGGTAGAATCTCCAACCCAAGGGGATGTGGATACTAAACTTGCAGAAGCTGGGTCTTCTATGGTATTTTTCCCATCTCAGACAACTCAAAAGGTGTTGGATGATATCATGGATTCTGCCAGAAATGGAATTGGGCTGGCTGGGAGTGCTGCAACGGGAAATGTGGGACCAATTGTGGGTGCAATGGACATTGGCGAAAGCGATGATGCCTACTTGTTTCGAGTCTCTCTTCCTGGAGTTTCAAGGGATGAAAGTAAGTTTGTTCAAATATGAACATTTATGAGTTACTATATTCATGATTGCTTTACATCCTGACAAACAATACTAGGAGAGATAGCACTGATTTCACTCTATCTGTGGCACAAACTAGTGCAAGCTGCTTGAAGTGTTAGAACTGTAAATCTAATTAATAAATTGAAATCTTGATTTAGGGCTATCTAAAATTTAATTAGTTTGGTTGATCTGAACTTGAGTTTCACATGCCATGGATATTAAAAAATTAGATGGTATATTTTCATATGCCTTTTCATATTATTGATGTTGCTGTGGCTAACTGACCTGATCTTTTGTTCCGCAATGGTAGAAGATTTCAGTTGTGACATTGATCCTGATGGCACGGTGTTCATAAAAGGAGTGACCACGACTGGCGAGAGTACAGTTTGCAAGCACTCTCAGATCTTCAGAATGCAAACACGGAATCTATGTCCTCCTGGTCACTTCTCCATCACCTTTCAGCTACCTGGTCCTGTTGATCACCAACAGTTCAAAGGTAATTTTGGCATTGATGGGATGCTCGAGGGGATTGTAAAGAAAAGGTGATGGTATAGTATCTTGGATTTCTTGTTTCTTCAGATCAGATAAATCCTTTGCCTATTTTACTTACCAAGAAGAAAGGACCTTATGATTTTTGGGTTCCAGTACAACCTTAAGCCTCGGATTTTTGTGGATTAGCTTGTTGAGAGAAGACACCATACCCCCACATGCCTTTTGAGAAGAAGTGAATTTCAATAACGATTGACAAATTCGCGCAGCTGTAACCTTGTAATTTTGTTAAAATGGTTTATTGAGTCGAGAACATGCTAAAATTTGCAAATATTAGAGAATTTCGTTTGTTCCATTTGCTGCATGTTCTTTCACAGGGCCTGGTCGAGATGCGAGATAACGTCTCTCGTGTACATTTTAGTTATGAAATTAAACCAGCAGTTAAAAGAAATGTTGTCACGCCGAAGCAACTTTGCTGCTTGTCTTTATAGCATCGGACATGAAGAATGACCGATATTTTCCATGTCAGCATTTGATTTTTTCTTCTTTTTCCTGACTACACCATATTTTATAAGGCAATTTTCAGAACAAATTTTTATAAGGAATTCCTGTTTTTTTTCCCCGGTAAAGATTGTTAATTAAAAGTAAGTGGTTAAGCTTTTTACTTGAAACATGAAAGAAGCCATATATGAAATGGATGGCTGTTTTTGTCAGGCCAACTTCCATTAGACTATTTGATTGCGTCTCTGTCAAATCCTGAGTGTCCATCGCAATTTTCAAAGATATTGAAAATTGAAATCATAGCTTAAATTTTCTTATTGCTCTTGCTTAGTATCCTAACAGAGTATGGAAAGGTATGGAATCTATGTTTCCATTTCAGATATTCATTCCCAAGCGTTTATTTACAAGGTTTCAACCAAACACCTATTCCCTCTTACATGTATTTATCCTGTGTCCTGACAATACTAGCCAAGGTTTTTGTACTCAACTCTCATCAGCCGGGATATGTTGGCTCTATGTGTTCGTATGAAGCTCCAAGAAGTGACTTCCTCGGGAGTCACTATCATCTCCTTCATTCTTTTCAAAATTCCTAGTGCTTTCTCAGCATATCCATTCATAGCCTAACCAACTACAGGGACAGTCCCTGCCATCTCATTTGTCTGCTACCCTGAAATATGCCCAGTACCTTTTGCAATTGGCGTCCACTTCCACCCTCTCCATAGCAATATCATTGACAATGGGTCTTTTAGTACACAAGCTGCATGGCTGCAATGCCAGAGCCTCTAAAAGCTATTACTACAGTATAATATACAGCTTTCAGTGTGAAACCCAGAAATCTGCATATCAAAGAGAGATCCAGTGATCTGCATTGATTGATTATAAGCAGCTGTCATGGGATGCCATGCGACCAAGTCATTTGAATTCTGTTAGTTGCTACTGAGAGAAACACATTGCAATCACAACTCAAGGATAAGCTTCATACCTAATTGCACAAGCATAACAAAGAACATATTTTTGTTTGCCCTAGTCTGTACTTCTAGAATCTAGCATCAAGCTAAAGTTATAAGCTCTCCATTCCAATCGTATATAGTATAATTAACCACCGTTACAGCCCACTAGCCTGGTCAACATTAAACAAATCTGGCAATCAAGTTAGTCCAAGTGACCATATTCCAGTTTTGAAATACCATCAAACACTTCCATCCTAGCCTAATTCCATCCACAAACCACAAACTCTAAATGCATATAGCTATCTTAAACCAAACATTCATTGTGCAACCATGGACACATTTCGTATAGTCACAACTACTAACCATGAAACATGATCATAACTGGGAATGCACAATGCCAAGAGCATTGCCTGGCTTCCGTGAACAAATCTTTGTTGCAGAAAGAGACTGAAAGAGAGTTTATTGATGATCTTTCAATATTATAATTTCATTAAAATGACTCCACACACACAAGCTCAACATATAGGGGGCCCTTAAGAACTGAACTTGTATATCATATGAGGAAATATCAACAGACATTCAAGCAGCACTACCACAAAATGAAATCGAAACTTGCAAAAATACTGTATTGTAACTCAATCAAATCTCAGTGGGGAAACTGTAAACAGCTGCAAAACTTTCCTATAGTTTCATGACTAGCCACATTAAGGTCTTCTTGTACTTAGAACACATGCAATACAAATGTGAAATGAAAAATCAGTCTAACTAAATCAAAGAATAAATCTTTCCTTTGTAGCTTCTGTTACCAAATTCTCCTACCATGTCTTCTCTTTCCCTTCATAAGCACCAAAACTGGTGAACGAACCCTACATCTCTCAACCCATTTTCGCATCTCTCCTTTCTTCAATCCCAAACCCAACAGAACACCAAAAAAGCAAAGCCCCAAGATCCAATCTTTAATCCCTCTCTTAAACCCTTTAACCAAAACAGCCCCTAATAAACTCAACACCAAAACCCCAGAAACCACATCAATCTTTAACTCCCCTCCAAACAAAAACAAAATCAATCCCAATCCCGAAACCACCAAAAAGCCTAAAAACCCTGAATTCATCTTCCCTTTTCTTCCCCACCCATCAAATCTTCCGCCTCCGAAACCCTTCCAAAATCCTAAATTCCCTCCACCTCCACCAGCAGCAGCAAATTCTTCAATAACCAAACCCAATGGCTCTGGCAAAGTGTCGAGATTAGATGCCATAAAGGTCACAATTTTGATTAATTTTTGATACCCAGATCCTCTTTTATTCTTTCTTGCACAAATGATTGGTTTTTGGACATGGGTCCTGTGTGAAAGTAAAAGGGGAGAGTAAAAAATGTGAGCTTTAAATGCAAAATTTGTACTTTTCGGGTCAGTGGAGGTAATTTCACCGAATGGATTTAAGAGAAGGGATGATTTTGAAAGAAGAGGTTGAGGTTTGCAGTGAATAGCTCTTGGCATTTTACTGTATTTTGTGTGAGATGCAAGAACCAAGAAGAAGAAGAAGTGGTGACCGTTGGAAAAGAGGGGTTTATTTTGAATTTTGGTAGTAGAGGAAATGCTTCATTTTTAATTTCCCAAATGAAAAATTGTAAGATAGTTTGATAGATTTTGAAAGATGTGGACCATTTATGTTTGGTTGATTGGGAATATTTGCCAAAGCCTTAAAGTCTTTGTGGAATTTTCCCCTTTTTCTTTTTTGAGAGTGACTTTGTGAAAATGATTTGCTTACACAATAATATATGCCAATGCTCAAATCTAGTTTTTTTTTTAAATAAAAAAAAATGAATATTATTTTAATAAAAATTTTAATAAAAAAAAACATAGCATGGTTATATTGCATTCAAGTATTGTAGAGAAAAAAAAAAAACCACTGAATTATTAGAGTTGCTCTTATTCTGATTTGAATTGGAGTCGATTATGGTATATAGTCTTATGGTGACAACTCTAACAGAGAAAGGGGGAATTTATGTCTCTACGCTAGTGGCTGAGAATTTAGAACAGCAATCATCCTGGTTTAAGTTTCTATCTTTCCACTGGCCACACCTATGCTTGTAGTGACAGGAGATAGCAAAAGGCACCTAACTCTATTAATGGCTTAACTACTTCCTACAAATTATTTCGTGTAGTTGCAGAAACCTGAAGTGGATCTATAAGTTGGATTAGCACAGCTTTCTTTCCTTTTGACAAAGCAACGCTAACATGGGAAGCAGAAGTCTTGATAGTGGAAAAGCTACTGTATCTGGTAGGAAGCATAACAAGTGTATTATTCTTCCAGCTAATGAGAATATGGTTGCTGAAGCTCTGGAAAAAAGAAACCAGAACTGGTACTCTCTCTTTTTCCTGCTGTGCAAACATTTAAATATACATGTTCTTCTGCAAATTGGCACGGCAAATCCAATTATTCCCCTTTAATCTGCTAAAATCTTCTTCTGCAGCTATAACTGATGTTTTTTTGTCTGCAGGACGGTTCGCGCCAGAGTTGCAAATGATTTGATCATACAAGTTGGAGATTCCAGCTTTCAGTTGCATAAGGTACATTGAACATGCTTTAATCAATTAGACCTAGTGAATCTTTCCACTCTTTATGAAGTATGAAATCGAATCACACTAGTCTTGTGGGAAATGAAATCTATATGAACATCTGCATTATCATTGTAGATAAATTTGTGTTTAATTATTTGTCGACCTGCTGGAGGTTTTATCCTGAGGTTGGACCATATTCCTCTCTGTAATATTATGGAAACAAGCTTATGGATTAATGTTACAGCCAGACAAGACAAAATCTTATAGTTGTTAGATATTATAGAATCCATACATAGGTATGGTTGAAAAGAAGATTTAGGTAACAAAAATTGGAACCAGGGAGCAGTTCTAGCAAACTCTTTCTATCCTTCTCTCAGCATTGAAATGATGCTTTGGATTATCTCTCTCTCCTTTTCTTTTGACATATCTTTGTTCAGATTTGAACTTCCAGTCATTTTCTGTGTGCTCAGCTTGCCATGGTCTCAAAAAGTGAATACTTGAATAGATTAGTATTCCAGAGAAGAAGCAATGGAGCAAAAGATACCCTCACCAAGATTCAAATAGACAATTTTCCAGGTGGATCTGAAATCTTTGAGTTAGTAGTGAAGTTCTGCTATGGATGTAAGGTTGATCTTACAGCATCCAACATTGCTCCAGTACACTGTGCTGCACATTTCTTGGAAATGAGTGATGATCTTGAACAAGGAAATCTGATTTCCAAGACAGAGGCTTTTCTAAGTTTCGTATTGTTTTCAGCATGGAAAGACATATTTCGGATTTTGAAAAGCTGTGAATCAATCTCTTTGTGGGCGATGAAGTTACAAATCCTGCAACGATGCTCTGACGCCATTGCTTGGAAGGCCTGCATAGACCCCAAATTATTTACTCTCAGCGAAGACGATGCAATTAGCTTGAATGTTCTGGAAAATGATGCGGAAAACTTGAAACATAAAGGCGTAGCAGAGAATTGGTGGTTTGAAGATGTTTCATGCCTTCGAATAGATCATTTTGTTGAGGTCATTAAATCCATCAAGAGGAAAGGAGTGAGGTCGGAACTTGTTGGATCATGCGTAGCTTATTGGACAGCAAAATGGATTTCTGGACCAGACAATCTGCCAAAACATCTAACCCACCATCTACTGAGAGTTACAACAGAAAGTTTGGTTAGGATACTTCCTGAGGAGGAAAATTCAGTATCTGCCAATTTTCTGCTTCACTTTCTCAAGTTGGGAATAATGATGAGAATTAGCAGTGAACTGTTGAATGAGATAGAAAAAAGAATAGCTCTCAAATTGGAAAACTGTCGGGTTTCTGATCTGTTGATCAAGAATTATGGCAATGATGATACTGTTTATGATGTGGGAACTGTTTCCAGGGTGGTGGAAGCTTATGCTTCTTCTATGTTGAAGAATCCAACTCCAAAACTACTTGTTGTCGGAAAGTTGGTAGATGGGTATCTCGCACAAGTTTCACGGGATGCCAAGCTTTCAGTTGAACAATTCCGGTCACTTGCAGAAGCATTGCCGAACGATGCTCGATACTGCCATGACAACCTCTATACCGCCATAGACGCATACCTAAAGGTATGTAAGAGGTTGCTCTTAAGCCTTTACTGTTTAGATACATCAAATTAATGTGTAAGCTACTTTTTTATCAGTTCAGCAAGGATGACACTTTTCGGTGCATGTTGATGTTCATCTTAAATAAACTTTGAATCTAGTTTTTTGTCTCTTCACTAATCCTGTTTCATCTCACTAAACAAAGCCACCTTGTTTGCATGTTTCCTTTGCCAATGATGCAGGCACATCCTAGACTCACAGAAGAAGAAAGAATAAGTGTGTGCACAGCCATGGACTACCATAAACTATCACAAGAAGGTCTTAAGCACGCAACGAGGAATGACAGGCTGCCTGTAAATATTACAACACGGCTTATCCTTCTGGAACAAGTAAATATGGCAAGATCATTGACATCTGTCGGATCCAATTACCAAAGAACAAAGACACAGGCCATCATCAGGGTAAATAGATGTGTGGAGAATGAATGGATGCCATCCCGGAATGAGATAAAGATGATGAGAAAAGAGGTTGAGAACATGAAGATGCAACTAAGTGAATTGCAAATATGCAAAATGCAGATCCAGAGAAGAGCCAAGGGATGCCTGATATCAAAGAGAATTTTCGGTTCTGAGCATTCTGTAGGATAGAATTAATATCCCAAGATATTGCAAATTTCTTACATGTTTCCCAACCTGAACTACCATATAATCTATGGAGAATCAATATGACAATATTGATACCATTTTCTTCTTTTGACATAAAATTTCGCAGCATAGAAGTCGTAGTAATAGCTTAGCAAAGGAAATCTTTGGCAATTATAAGGTAGAGATATATAATTTTAAACTCGAACTATAATCGATCGGGGGTAAGATTTGGATCAACAAGGATTGATCCCCAATTTTTGTTAAGAAGATCAAAATGATATTTTCTTGATAAAAAAATATTTTATAGAAAAAATCAATGAATTGAGAGTTGAATTTTAACCGAATCAACTAGTCAACTCGGATTTTATCTTTGGCAATTGTAAGGTAGAGATATATAATTTTAAACTCGAACTATAATCGATCAGGGGTAAGATTTGGATCAACCAGGATTGATCCCCTTTCTTGATCAAAAAATATTTTATAGAAAAAATCAATGAATTGAGAGTTAGATTTTAACCGAATCAACTAATCAACTCGGATTTTTAACCAAGTCAACAGTTTTTTTTTCAAACAAAACCAATTATAACCCCAAGTTGGCCAAGTAATGGGTACACACAGTGTAATTTTTTTTTTAAGATCTATATCTTATTTATTGGGTTTCGAGCATCTTTGTGAATATATATATAAAATATTAGGTCTGTTCAGGTGTCAAGCCTGAATTTAACAATATTCATATTATATTCATTACCCATTAAATAAGATAATTATCCAAAAATAACTCTATCTATTTAAATAGGGTCAAAATCCATTGAATTGAGATTAAATAACCATCCCTAATTTGCTCCTTCATTCAGTTAAAAATTCCATACCAGGACATATTATGAATTTCAGAACTGAAATGGAAAATATGGTAAGTCCAACCACTCAGCCTCATTAGGAAAGCATTTACTCTTCACACTATAAAATATCAGCATTGGAAAAATGTGAGACGGCAGCAAGAAACATGTTTTACTGAAGGGGATAAAGATCGATGAAATGTAAAAATTCTTATGCAAGAAACAAAATGAATAGCCTTGACAGAGATCGGTGGGAATTGAAGTACAAAGGACAGCAAAAAAGCATAAACAAGACAGAGTTAGATTGAAAATAGTTAAGTGTGAGTTAGATTGAAAATATTTTGTTCACAGTTAGAACAGAAAGAACTTTAATTTGTAATTTTATTGCTAAAATAATAGTCTAAGTATTTTGCTACAATTCAGGTTGAGAATCCCTATTTTTATGAGTCCCAGTCTACTTTGAAAAGAAAAAAATATCCCAATCAATAATTATAGAATTATTTTAAGAATTTTTAAACTAAAAAGAAAAAATAAAATTATAGATTTCAATATTTGATTTCTTAAACTAAATAGAAAAAAAATACCTTAATGTAAAATATTTTCCTAAACTAAATAGAAAATAATAATAACTAACTAAAATAATATCTCCCTAAGAAATTATCTTGCATTAGTCTCCCTAGGTTAGAGAGAATATATTCTCGAGTTCAAATTGCTCTTATCATGATCTCGTAGATGTCCAATAAAAAATTTTCAATCCTTTACGTGTTTAGTTTTTTCATTAAAAATATCATATCTGTCAACAACATATTCAGCTTCCCTAACAATAAAACTAATCTTAGAGTTAGGAGAAAATTTAAAAATTTGCTTCATAATTTTTATCTAAAATACAATAATATCAACTTTGACCCCCATCAATTCTAAAATTCTTTTTAAGCACATGTTAGGCACATCCTTCGCAATGTGCTTAATAAAAAATAACCT
>Ga0307517_10007091_pt1 | contig 16434 bp, 18 predicted proteins | sample 23_EM_MG_FD_194515 | JGI IMG/M metagenome (GOLD analysis project Ga0307517, IMG submission 194515) | Populus trichocarpa ectomycorrhiza microbial communities from riparian zone in the Pacific Northwest, United States - 23_EM | ecosystem: Host-associated > Plants > Roots > Unclassified | place... | reverse complement strand
GATGGTCGCGAAGGCGACCGCCGAGATCACCGCCAGCAGGATGGCGCCCCAGGTGGAGCCCGCGCCGCCGCCGACGGCCTCGGCGAGCTGCGGGGCTGCGGTGTTGCCGGACTTGTCGACGGCGGTGATGTTCGCCGCGCCGACCAGGGCGGCGGCGCCGAAGCCGAGCGCGATGGTCATCAGGTAGAAGCAGCCGATGATGCCGATCGCCCAGTTCACGGATTTACGGGCGGCCTTTGCGGTGGGCACCGTGTAGAAGCGCACCAGGATGTGCGGGAGGCCGGCGGTGCCCAGGACGAGGGCGAGGCCGAGCGAGATGAAGTTGATCTTGCTGGTGCTGTCGATGCCGTATTTCATCCCCGGCTCCAGGAACTTCGAGCCGTGGCCGCTCTTCTCGGCGGCGGCGCCGAGGAGGGAGGAGATGTTCCAGTTGAACTTGTTGAGCACCAGGATCGTGATCAGCAGGGTGCCCAGGATCAGCATCACGGCCTTGATGATCTGCACCCAGGTGGTGCCCTTCATGCCGCCGATCGTGACGTAGAGGACCATCACGATGCCCACGAGCGCGACGATCAGCCGCTTGGGGCCGTCGCCGGTGACGCCGAGCAGCAGCGAGACGAGCGCGCCCGCGCCGACCATCTGGGCCAGCAGGTAGAAGATCGACACGACGATGGTGGAGGTGCCGGCCGCCGTACGCACCGGGCGCTGTCTGAGCCGGAAGGCGAGGACGTCGGCCATCGTGAAGCGGCCGGAGTTGCGCAGCGGTTCGGCGACCAGGAGCAGGGCGACGAGCCAGGCGACGAGGAAACCGATCGAGTAGAGGAAGCCGTCGTAGCCGACCAGGGCGATGGCGCCGGCGATGCCGAGGAACGAGGCGGCGGACATGTAGTCGCCGGAGATCGCCAGGCCGTTCTGGAAGCCGGTGAAGGAGCGGCCGCCGGCGTAGAAGTCGGTGGCGTCCTTGGTCTGCCGGCCGGCCCAGACGGTGATGCCGAGGGTCGCGGCGACGAAGACCGCGAACAGGCTGATGATCAGGGCCCGGTGCTCGCTCGCGGCGGCCCCGAGGAAGACGGTGTGCGATTCCATGCTCAGACACCCTCTTCTTCGGTGGTCGGGGCGGTGGTCGGTGCGGGCGCCGGGGCCGGGACAGTGTTCTCAAGCTGCGCCTTGAGTGCCTGCGCGCCCGGGTCGAGCTTGGCCGTCGCGTAGCGGGAGTAGAGCCAGGCGATGAGGAAGGTGGTGGCGAACTGGGCGAGGCCCAGGACGAAGGCGACATTGATGTGGCCGACGACCTTGGTGCCCATGAACCCGTCGGCGTAGCTGGAGAGCAGCACGTACAGCAGGTACCAGATGAGGAAGCCGACGGTGACGGGGAAGACGAAGGCCCGGTTGGTGCTGCGGAGTTGAGCGAACTCCGCGCTCGCCTGGACCTCGGAGTAGGAAGCGGCGCTGGGAGTCGGGGTGGGCGAGTCCGGGACGGCTGAAGGTCGTGCGGAATCCACGGTTCCTCCTGTGGGGCGGAGCTGGGCGGCACGGGGACAAGCGGCACTTGACGTGATGTGCGTCACGCAAAGATCAGACCCGCGCATGGTAAGGGCTTGTACATGACCTTCAACAGGGGTCGGTAGAAGGGGAATCCCTGCTTTCCGGCGGGATCCATTGATGAGCCGCTCTGACCAGCGCTAGTTTTCCATCGTCATGTACCTGTCCAACGGCAACCCTGCCGTCCGGACGGGTCGTTGGACGATTGGAGAACCCATGGTCCCGCTGGCTACCCAGCCAGGACGGCGCTCCGGACGGCGTCGGGCGCTCGCGATACCCCTCGGCATCGCGCTGGCGAGCGCGCTGGTCTTCCTGCCGAACCATGCCTCGGCAGCCACGGCCGGCACGACGGCCACAACCGCCGCGGCGGCGACCGACGGCCCGCTGCTGTCGTATGTGGTCAACACCAGGCCCGATCGCTCCACCATCAGGTCCGTCGAACGGGCGATAGCCGCAGCCGGCGGCCAGGTGGTCATCTCGTACGACAAGATCGGCGTCATCGTCGTCCACTCGGCGAACCCCGACTTCGGCGCGACGATGCGCAAGGTGCGCGGTGTCCAGACGGCGGGCGCGACCCGTACCGCCGCGCTCTCCACGGCCTCGACGACCGACGAGGGCGCGCCGGAGGTGCTGAGCGCGGCGGAGGTCGCGAAGGCCGAGGCGGCCGCCACCGACGGGCAGGAGCCGCTGGAGGCCAACCAGTGGGATCTGCGGGCCATCGGCGCCGACAAGGCAGCCAAGATCAACGACGGCAGCCGCAAGGTGACGGTCGCCGTCATCGACACCGGTGTCGATGACACGCACCCGGACATCGCGCCGAACTTCTCCGCCTCGCAGTCCGCGAACTGCGTAGGCGGCGTGGCCGACACCAGCGCGGGCGCCTGGCGTCCCTACACCTCGGCCGCCTACCACGGCACCCACGTGGCCGGCGAGATCGCCGCCGCGCGCAACGGCATCGGCGTCGCGGGCGTGGCCCCGGGCGTCAAGGTCGCCTCGATCAAGGTGGCCGACCCGGACACGCAGCTGTTCTTCCCCGAGAGCGTGGTCTGCGCCTTCGTCTTCGCCGCCGACCACGGCATCTCGGTCACCAACAACAGCTATTACATCGACCCATGGCTCTACAACTGCCTCGACGACCCCGACCAGCGGGCCATCGTCGACGCCGTCAACCGGGCCTCGCTCTACTCCCAGGCCAAGGGCGTCCTCAATGTCGCCTCGGCCGGCAACTCCAACGACGACCTCGACTCCGACGCGATCGTCGACGACTCCAGCCCGGACGACACGACCGCGGTCACCCGCACCGTCGACCCGCACACGTGCTTCGACATCCCGACCCAGCTGCCGGGTGTCGCCACCGTCTCGGCGACCGGCGTGCAGAACCTCAAGTCGTACTACTCCAGCTACGGCCTGGGCGTCATCGACGTGGCCGCCCCCGGCGGCGACCGCTACCAGATCCCGGACACCCCGGACGCCAACGGCCGGATCCTGTCCACCCTGCCGAACAACACGTACGGGTACCTCCAGGGCACCTCGATGGCGAGCCCGCACGTCGCCGCCGTCGCCGCGCTGGTGAAGAGCACCCACCCGCACGCCACCCCGGCGCAGATCCTGCGGATCCTCAAGGCCGAGGCCGTCGACCCCGGCTGCCCGACGGGCCTGTACGACCCGGACGGCAACGGCGTCGCGGACTCCACCTGCACCACGGGCAAGGGGATCAACAGCTTCTACGGCTCCGGCATCGTCAGCGCGCTGGCCGCGGTGACGAAGAAGTAGCCCACCCCGGCCGTACCGCCTTCAATCGCTCAGAGGTTCGCGTCAGAGCCTCACGAGCGGCTTGAGGGCGGTGCGGTCGTCCATCGCCGCGTATCCGGCCGGGACGCCGTCCAGGTCCACGGTCAGGTCGAAGACCGGGGACGGGTCGATACGGCCGTCCAGGATGTCGGGCAGCAGCTCGGGGATGTACGTACGCACCGGGGCGACCCCGCCGCGCAGCGCGATGTTGCGGCCGAACATGACGCCCAGGTCCAGCCCGGTGGCGCTGCCGTGGGGGACGCCGACATAGCCGATCGCGCCGCCGTCGCGGGCGATGCCGACCGCGGTGCGCATGGACTGCTCGGTACCGACGGCCTCGATGACCGCGTGGGCGCCCTGGCCTCGGGTGAGCTCGCGGACCGCCTCGATCGCGGCCTCGCCCCGCTCGGCCACGACATCGGTGGCGCCGAACTTGCGGGCGATGTCGGTGCGTACGGCGTGCCGCCCCAGCGCGATGATCCGCTCGGCGCCCAGCCGGTGCGCCGCCAGCACCCCGCACAGGCCGACCGCGCCGTCGCCGACCACCGCGACCGTGCTGCCGGGCCGCACGCCCGCGCCGACGGCGGCGTGGTGGCCGGTGCCCATCACGTCGGAGAGCGAGAGCAGGGCGGTGAGCAGCCGGTCGTCGGCCGCCGCCTCGGCGGGCAGCCTGACGAGGGTCGCGTCGGCGAACGGCACCCTCACGGCTTCGCCCTGGCCCCCGTCGGAGCCCGCCGAGCCCCAGAAGCCGCCCGCCGGGCAGGAGGTCGTCAGCCCCTCCACGCAGTAGTCGCACACCCCGTCCGACCAGACGAAGGGCGCCACGACCAGGTCGCCCGCCTTCAGCCCGGACACCCCGGAGCCGGTCTCCTCCACCACGCCCAGGAACTCGTGCCCGATCCGCTGCCCCGGCTCGCGCGAGGACTCGCCCCGGTACGTAATCGGCGTCCCCGGGCCTGCAGAACTGTGCGGGTGCTGGGCCGCCTTGCGCACCCCCGGCCACCCACCGTCGAGGTGCGGGACCGTTGCCGGGCGCGGGCGGGTTGGGCCAGCCCGCTCCGCCTCAGGCGGGCGGCCTACCCCCAACCCGAAGGCGAAGCCCGCTCAGACTCCCGCAGCTCCCAGCAGGGTCCCCGCGGCGTAGGTCACGGCCATCGCGAGCGCGCCGCCGCCCATGTTGCGCAGGACGGCCGGGCGGACCGGGGCCGAGCCGAGGCGGGCGCTGCCCCAGCCCGCGAAGGCGAGGGCGAGGAGCACCGATACGAAGGTGACCGGCACGCGCAGGGCGGTGGGCGGCAGCACGATGGCGAGCAGGGGAAGCAGCGCGCCGGCGGTGAAGGCGAGGAAGCTGGCCCCGGCGGCGTGCCAGGGGTTGGTGAGCTCGTCGGGGTCGATGCCGAGCTCGATCCGCGCATGCGCGCGCAGCGCGTCCCGCTCGGTGTACTGCTCGGCCACCTCAAGGGCCAGTTCGGGGGTGAGGCCGCGGCCTTCCAGCAGGTCGGCCAGTTCGGCGAGTTCGGCGGCCGGCTCGGTCTCCAGCTCGCGTTCCTCCTGCGCCAGGGCGGCTTTCTCCGAGTCGCGCTGGGTGCTTACGGAGACGTACTCCCCCGCCGCCATGGACAGCGACCCCGCCAGCAGTCCGGCGAGCCCGGCGGTGAGCAGGGCGCTGCGCGAGCCGGTGGCCCCGGCGACGCCGACGACCAGGCCCGCCGTGGAGACCACGCCGTCGTTGGCGCCGAGCACGGCGGCCCGCAGCCAGTTGAGCCGTGTGGCGAGGTCACCGTTGTGGGCCTCGTGGTGGTTGCCTTCGTCGCTCACCCCGCGAGGGTAACGGCCGCCTTCCTCGGCGGACTCGCCGGACTCACCAGACGCGCACCGAACCGCCCGGTGCGAAGGCGGGGCTGGTGGCGTCCGCCGGGGGTTCCTTCAGCGGTTCTTCCAGCTCGGCCACCGTGGGCCCGGTCCTGGCGGCGATCGGGGCGAGGAGGCCGAGGTCGAAGCCGTAGACGCGAGCCGCGTTGCCGCCCGCCATGGCGGCGATCTCGACGGGTGGCAGGCCCGCGTAGGCGATCCGCAGCCCCTCGCGGGTGTAGGGATAGGTGCCCTCGTCGTGCGGGTAGTCGCTGCCCCACATGATCTTGTCGAGGCCTATCCGCTCGCGCAGCGCCGCCTCGTGGGGCCGCATGAAGCTCGCGCCGACGAAGCAGTTCTCCTGCCATACGGCCCTGGGGCCCTTGCCCATCGACTCGGCCAGCCCGGCGCCGAACTTGGCCTCGGCGGTCTGCCCTTTCCCGGCCGCCGCCGCGACGAGGCGCCCGTGGTAGTACTCCAGCATGTCCAGGACGCCCGGGATCCAGCCCGAGCCCTGCTCGGTCAGGACCAGCCGCAGCCCCGGGTGGCGGCGGAAGGCGCCGCCGAAGATGAGGTGCCACAGGGCGCGGTGCGAGAACCAGGTCGTCTCGACCATGAAGACCGCGCGGGCCGCCGGCTCATCCCCCAGCGGCGGCGACGCCGACCCGGCATGGTGGTTGACCGGCACGTCCAGCTCCTCGCAGACGGCCCACAGCGGGTCGTACACGCCCGAGTGGAGCTCGGGCACCCCGGAGCCGGGCGGGGCGCCCGGCAGCAGGATGCCGCCGGTCAGGCCCGCCTCCTTGGCCCACCGCACCTCGCCGACCGCCGCCTCCACGTCGCCCAGCAGGATCTGGACGACCCCGGCCCGCCGCCCGGGCGCCAGGGCGCAGAAGTCGGCGAGCCAGCGGTTGTGCGCGCGCAGGCCGGCCCAGCGCAGCTCGAACTCCCCGGCGGTGGGCGCCGGGGCGGTCAGCGAGCCGCTGGGGAAGAACGGCGGCACGGTGTTGGGGAAGACGACCTCCGCGACGATGCCGTCCGCCTCCAGCTCCGCCAGCCGGCGGCCGGAGTCCCAGTTGCGCTCCGCCTCGGGGGCCATCAGGTCCTGGTACGGATTCACGAAGTCCGCCGCCCACGCGTCGAAGGCCTCGTGGTGGCGGCGTTCCAGATAGGGCCTGTAGTCCAGCAGGTCGGCCCCGGCGTGGCAGTCCGCCGAGATGACGGTGTAGCGGTCGGTGGGCCGGACCGGCGCCGTCGTCATGTGCCCGCCTCCATCCCCACGTACGGGAAGTCGTGCCCGGTCAGCCAGTGCCGGCCGGTCTCGCGGGCCCGCGCCCAGCTCGCCTCGACGGCGGCCTGGTCGGCGGGCTGGCCCAGTTCGCGCGGCGTCGGCCCGATACGGGCGGCGATCGGGGCGAGGGCATCGGTGTCGAAGCCGAAGACCTCGGCCGCCGCGCCGCCCAGCATCCGGCGGGTCTCGGCCACCGGTATGTCGTGGAAGGTGTCGCGCAGCCACTCCCTGGTCCGGGGCCAGGTGCCCTCGGGGTGCGGGAAGTCGCTGCCCCACAGGATGTTGTCGACGCCTATCTCGTAACGCTGGGCGAGCTCGCGCCGCTTGGTGTTGGTGGCGCAGATGAAGACGTTGCGGTCCAGGTACTCGCTAGGGGACCGCCGTACCTCGGCGAAGGGCGACAGTTTCTTGCCGCCGTGCGCGCCCAGATAGAGCCGGTCCATGAACCACAGCAGATTCGGCAGCCACCAGCAGCCCGACTCCGCGACCCCGAAGCGCAGCCCCGGGAAGCGCTCGAACACCCCGGACCACAGCAGGAACCACAGCGGGCGGGCCGGCCACCAGGTGACCTCGCTGACGTAGATGCCCAGGTGCTCGCCGTACTCGTGGTGCGGGGCCGAACCCGAATGGGTGACGACGGGCAGCGCCAGCTCCTCGGCCGCCGCCCACACGGGGTCGTAACGGCGGTCGTGGTACGGGGCCTTGTCGGCCCACATGGCCGGGATCATCAGGGCACCGAGCCCCGACTCCTTGGCCCGCCGTACTTCGGCCACCACCGCGCCCACCTCCCCAGTGATGGGGATCAGTGCCACGCCGCAGCGCCGCTCCGGGCTCCGCTGCGCGCAGAATTCGGCGAGCCAGCGGTTGTGCGCCCGCGCACCCGCCATGCCGAGGTCGGGGTCCTGGTCGCCGGACAGGCCGAGGCCCACCCCGAAGGGCGCGGCGGTTCCGCTGTCCACCGCGTCGGCGTCGGGGAAGACGACCTCGGCCGCCACGCCGTCGCCGTCCAGTTCCTTGTCGCGCTGTGCGCTGTCCCAGCCGCCGCGCAGCCCTTCCTCGTTGTCGGTGAACCACTTCCGGGCGAAGGCCTCGTTGCGCACGCCGAGGCGGGTCATCGCCTCGCGCCGGGCCTGCCGCTCGCCGAGGAACTCGTCGAAGTCCCGGTGGAACCGCGCCTCCAGGTACGGCCGGTAGCGTTCCGTCGGCAGCCCGGCGTGGCAGTCGGAGGAGATGATCAGGTATGGGTCGTCCGGCATCACTCAGCCTCCATGGGCCTGTCGTCGTCAAGCGTCAGTCGAGGATGAAGTTCTCCAGGTAGTCCGGCGCGGAGCGATCGAGCATCGACCGCGCCCGCGCCCGGATCTGTGAATCGCTGCGCTCGCTCTCCGGGAGCATCCAGAACCGGTCCTCGCGGATGCCGTCCACCACCAGCTCCGCCACCTCCTCGACCGGCGTGAAGCTCACCTCGTGCCCCGCCTCGCGCATCGCGGCCTCCCACTGGCCGAGGCTGCGGTAGGGGGTGCGGCGCGGGCGGGTTTTCGCGTACTGCGCGGGACGGTTCCGGTGCGACTCCCACAGCCCGGTGCGCAGCATGTGCGGTCCGGGGAACAGCACGGACGCGCCCACCGGGGCGCCCTCGGCCTTGAGGTGTGCGTACAGCGACTCGGTCATGGTGACGACCGCCGCCTTGGTGACGGCGTAGACGGAGGCGGTCGGCAGCGGGGCGATGCCGCCGTCGCCGGAGGAGGTGTTGACGACATGGCCGGGCTCGCCGGCGGCCAGCATGCGCGGGACGAACGCCTGGATGCCGTGGAAGACGCCCCAGACGTTGACGGCGAAGGCCCACTGCCAGTCCTTGGGGTCGTGCTCCCACATGCGGCCTTCGGCCCCGGAGCCGACCCCGGCGTTGTTGCACAGCACATGGACGGCGCCGAAAGCCTCGTACGCCGCGTCGGCGAGCGCGTCGACCGACGCCCTGTCACCCACATCGGTGATCTGCCCGAGGACGTCCGCGCCGGTCTCGCGCAGGCCGGACACCGCCTTGTCCAGCGCGGCCTCCTCGACATCGGCCAGCACCACCCGCAGCCCCTCGTCGGCGAAACGCCGCGCCATGGCGAGTCCGACGCCGCTCGCGGCCCCGGTGACGACCGCGCACTGCCCTGCCGCGAGCCTCATCGGGGCTCCTTCGGCGGGGCGTCGGTGATCTGCTGGACGTCGTCGTAGCGCTGGTGGATGTACGGGAGCAGGGCCTGGGCGCTGACCCGTTCGGCGACCCGTCCGGACTGGTGGCTGGTCTTCTCACCGATGGTGATCCGTACGAGGTGGCGTACGACGAGATCGGCGACCGGGTCGAAAACCGACTCGCGCAGCACCACCTGCCCGCTCACCGCTTCCAGCCTGCGCACGCGTTCACGGCGCGTGCAGTGCACTAGGGCGGGGTCGTCCTCCAGTCCGTCGCCGTCCACGGCCGGCAGGAACTTGAAGTAGAAGTCGGTCCGCTCGGTCTCCCCGAGCAGGGGAAGCGGACCGCTGACCGCGCCGTTGATCTCGACGAAGGCGATGCCGTGCCGCGCGAGCCGGGCGTTGACGAGCAGCCCGTCGCGCTCCACCTCCACCTGGCCGAGTTTCTTGGGCTCGCCGAAGACCTCCCGGCCGCCGATCAGCGCCCGTTCGGTGGTCATAGGCATCACCAGGGGATACCAGCCGTCGGCGTCCCCGTGCTGCGCGGCGACCGCGACCGATCCGGCGCCCAGGGGGTGGCCGAAGAGGTCGACCCGGCTGATGTTCGCCCGCACCAGAGGCCGGGCGGCCGGTTTGAGCGGCGGAGGCAGCACCTGCGCCACCACATCGGGGTCGGTCTCCCAGACCGCGACCACACCCGTCGACCAGATGTCCGGGAGCACGGCCCCGCCGCCCCGTGCCGCCCGGATCTCTTCCTCGCTCCGTGGGCCGTACCGCACTCGCGCCATGCCGTGCCGCCCTTCGCCGCATTGCCCGCACACCTACTGATGCACCGTCACATTCGGCGGCGCAGAGGTAAAGACCCGTGCAGGCCCAATACGGAACGGGGTCGCCCCGGCGCGCGGAGCCACACCCCGGCGGGGCTCCGGCTTCGACCACTGTCAGTGGCGGCCCGTATTGTGTTCCACCATGCACGCGTCCCGGATTCCGCAGCCGCCACAGCCCCACCCGTGGCCCGAGGCCTACCCCGACGGATACGCCGTCGTGGACGTCGAGACCACCGGCCTGGGCCGCGACGACCGGATAGTGTCCGCCGCCGTCTACCGGCTGGACGCGCGCGGCGATGTGCAGGACCACTGGTACTCCCCCGTCAACCCGCAGCGGGATCCCGGCCCGGTGTGGATCCACGGCCTCACCAGCGCGATGCTCGACGACGCCCCGCTCTTCCCGGAGATCGCCGCCACCCTGGCGGAGCGGCTGGACGGCCGGGTCCTGGTCGCGCACAACGCGGTCTTCGACTGGTCGATGCTGGCCCGCGAGTACGCCCGCGCCAACTCGGCCGCTCCCGTCGAGCACCGGCTGTGCACCATCGTGCTCTCCAAGGAACTGCGGCTGCCGCTGGCCAACCACAAGCTGGAGTCCCTGGCCGCGCACTACGGCGTCGTGCAGCAGCGCGCCCACCACGCCCTCGACGACGCCCGCGTGCTGGCCGAGGCCTTCCGGCCAAGCCTCCATCTCGCCGCCGAGGCCGGGCTGCGGCTGCCGCTGCACGCCTGCCGGCCGCTGACCGAATGGGCCGACGGCGCCGCGAGCATGTCGGGCCTCAACAACGGCTCGGCCGGCTATCGCGCCACGTACCGGCCGATGAGCTGGCGGCCCTCCCGCAAGCGGCCCTCCTGCCCCTACCCCAACCCGGGCCGGATGCCCGCCGAGGGGCCGCTGACCCAGGGCATGCGGGTCGCCTTCTCCGGTGACACCGCCATAGACCGCGAGCTGCTGGAGGACCGGGCGACCGACGCCGGGCTGCATGTGGCGTCCAGCGTGAGCCGGCTCACCAGCCTGCTGGTCACCAACGACCCGGACTCCCCCAGCAGCAAGGTCACCAAGGCCGGCCAGTTCGGCACCCCGGTCGTCGACGAGCGGCGCTTCGTCGAACTGCTGAAGGACGTGACCCCGGCGACCGACGTCCACGGCTGAGGCGCCCTGGCTCCATCCGGGTGATGCCGCCGCGACGCACCCGGTTTCCGGTTGCCGCCTCCGGCGCCGCGCCTCACCCTGGGCCCCATGGCGAGATGTGAAGTTTGCGGCAATGACTACGTAATGAGCTTCGAGGTGCACGCGCAGGGCGCCGTGCATGTCTTCGACAGCTTCGAGTGCGCCATCCACCGGATGGCACCGGTCTGCGAGCACTGCATGGTGCGGATCGTGGGCCACGGCGTCGAGGTCAACGGCAAGTGGTACTGCGGTGGCCACTGCTCCAAGGCGGCCGGGGAGAGCGGGATCGTGGACCGCGTGGGCACACTGCCCTCCACCGCGTAACCCTCCCCTGCTGACCCCTACTGAAAGACACCCCACGACCGAGTTGTACGGTCGTGGGGTGTACCGCTTCCTGTTGTCCCGGCAATGGGTGATCCTCACCCTCATCGGTCTGCTCGTGATGCCCGCCATGTACAAGCTGGGCTTCTGGCAGCTCCACCGGCACGACCGCAAGGAGGCCACCAACCACGTCATCGACCGGAACCTGGCCGACCCGGCCGTGACGGTCGAGTCGCTGACCGGGCCGGGGCGCACCGTGCCGTCCTCGTACCTCTACCGCACCGTCACCCTGCGGGGGCACTACGACACCGCGCACGAGATGGTCGCCCGGCAGCGGACGGCGGCGGACGGCGACAGCATCGGCTACCACGTGATCACACCGCTGGTGCTGGCGGACGGCAGGGCGGTGCTGGTCAACCGGGGCTGGATCGCCGCCGGCGACGACCTCACGACGTTCCCGAAGGTCCCCAAGGCGCCGAGCGGCGAGCTCACCCTCACCGGAAGGCTGCGCCCGGACGAGACGACGGCCGCCACCGGCATCCGCAACCGCGCCGGCCTGCCCGACCGCCAGATCTCGCTGATCAACAGCACCCTGGTCGCCAAGCAGGTGCCCGAGACCCTGGTCGGCGGCTACGTCGAGCTGGCCACCACGGCGCCGAAGCCGTCCGGCGCGCAGCCCGAGCTGATCCCCGAGCCCGGCGACATCAGCTCCGCGCTCAACATGGGGTACGCGATCCAGTGGTGGCTGTTCACCGCCATGGTCCCGGTCGGCTGGGTGATCCTGGTCAGACGCGAGCGCAGGGAACGGCTCGCGGCCCCGCCCGCCGGCAGCGGCACCGAGGCAGAACCGGTACCTGCGGTCGCGTCGCCCTAGCTTTCCGGGGCAGGCTGTCGGTATCCGTAGAGAGGCGGGCACCGTGCCAGGACTCATCGAGGACTACGCCGTCATCGGCGACCTGCAGACCGCCGCGCTGGTCGGCAAGAACGGCTCCATCGACTGGCTGTGCCTGCCCCGCTTCGACTCGGGCGCCTGCTTCGCCGCCCTCCTCGGCGACGACGAGAACGGCCAGTGGCGGATCGCCCCGGCGGGCAACGACGGGCACTGCTCCCGCCGCTCCTACGTGGGCAACACCCTCGTCCTGGAGAGCGTCTGGGAGACCGCCGCCGGGACCGTGAAGGTCATCGACTTCATGCCGCAGCGCGATCGCGCGCCCGATGTCATCCGCATCGTCGAGGGGATCTCCGGCCGGGTCGAGATGAAGGGCGAGCTGCGCCTGCGCTTCGACTACGGCAGCGTCGTCCCCTGGGTGCGGCGCGTGGACGGCCGCCGGGTCGCCATCGCCGGACCCGACTCCACGTGGCTGCGCAGCGATCCCGAGGTGCACACATACGGCAGGGACTTCTGCACGCACTCCGAGTTCACGGTCACCGCCGGCGAACGGGTCGCCTTCGTCCTCACCTGGCACCCCTCGCACGAGAAGCCGCCGGCTCTCGTCCATCCGTACGAGGCGCTGGAGCAGAGCCTCCAGGACTGGGAGAAGTGGGCCTCCCAGTGCCGCTACGACGGGCCGTGGCGAGAGCCCGTGCTCAGGTCGCTGATCACGCTGAAGGCCCTCACCTACGGACCCAGCGGCGGCATCGTGGCCGCCGCGACCACCTCCCTGCCCGAGGAGATCCGGGGCGTACGCAACTGGGACTACCGCTACTGCTGGCTGCGCGACGCGACACTGACCCTCAACGCGCTGCTGGCCAGCGGCTTCCAGCAGGAGGCCGCCGAGTGGCGCGACTGGCTGCTGCGCGCCGTCGCCGGGGACCCGGCCGACCTGCAGATCATGTACGGGATCGCGGGCGAGCGCCGGCTCCCGGAGAGCGAGCTGCCCTGGCTCGACGGCTACGAGGCCTCGCTGCCGGTCCGGGTGGGCAACGCGGCCGTCGAGCAGCTCCAGCTCGACGTCTACGGCGAGGTCCTCGACTCCCTCTACCTCGCGCAGACCTGCGGGCTGAGGGAGAAGAAGCACGCCTGGGCGGTGCAGCGCGCGCTGATGGACTTCCTGGAGAGCAAGTGGCGCGAGCCCGACGAGGGGCTGTGGGAGGTGCGCGGCGAGCGGCAGCACTTCGTGCACTCGAAGGTCATGGCCTGGGTCGCCGCGGACCGCGCCGTGCGCATGCTGGAATTGCGGCCCCAGCTTCAGGGCAACGCGAACCGGTGGCGCGCCATGCGCGAGGCCGTGCACCGCGAGGTGCTGCGCAAGGGCTTCGATCCCGTACGCGGCACCTTCACCCAGTTCTACGGTTCCCGGGAGCTCGACGCGGCCACGCTGCTGATCCCGCAGGTCGGCTTCCTCCCGGCGCGGGACCCGCGGGTGGCGGGCACGGTCGAGGCGGTGCGGCGGGAGCTGGACCACGGGGGGTTCGTGCGGCGCTACACGCTGGAGGAGAGCAGCGTGGACGGCCTGCCGGGCGGTGAGGGGGCCTTCCTGGCCTGCTCGTTCTGGCTGGCCGACGCGATGCACCGGGTCGGGCGGGAAGGGGAGGCTCGCGAACTGTTCGAGAAGCTGCTGTCGCTGCGCAATGACGTGGGGCTGCTGGCGGAGGAGTGGGACCCGGTGGAGGGACGGCAGCTGGGGAACTTCCCGCAGGCGTTCAGCCATATCGGGCTGGTGAACACGGCGCTGACGCTTTCGGGGTCGGGCGTCGTGCGATAGGCGTCTGCGCCGGCCTGACGGTCAGCTCACGCGCGCGGCGCGATGGCTCATCGCGCGCAGACGGGCTTCCACCGGCAGGAAGTCGAGGGCGGCGGTGGTGCGGGCACGGGCGAGGACGGCGGTGTCGAGGTCGGTGAGGACTGCGCCGGGATCGGCGTGCGGAGCGAGGGCCAGGAGGAGGCTCGCGGCGGGGGTGCCGGGCCTGCCGGACAGGGCGGTGTGGGCGCGGGCGACGCCGGGCAGGCGCTCGGCTTCGGCGGCGATGATCTCCTCCAGGGCGCGGCCGCGCAGCACCGCGCCCTGCCCGTCGCCGCTGTCGATGTGGATCTGGCGGAGCCTGCGGTCGCGCAGCTGCGCCAGCAGCCACCACAGGGCACTGACGACCACCGCTCCCAGAACCCCGATGACGGTGGGCCACCACCAGTCCTCGCCCCGGTAGCGGCGCCGCGTGCCCGCGGTGAGCAGTACGTGGCGCGGCACGTCGAGCCCCCGGGCCAGCACCGCCAGGCCTACGGCGAGCAGGACGAGCCCGATGAGCCCGAGCAGCAGCCGGTTGACGGTCGTACGACGCATGCGCATGCCGTCTCAGCCTCCCGTCATTCGGCGTAGGGACAGCGATAGCGCCGGCGGGCGGGCCAGGCACAGCTGGCCGATCCCCTCGGCGAGGGCCACGTCGAGTTCGGCGCGTACGACGTCGGTGTCGCGGAAGCTGACCTCGGCGCGGACCCGGGCCCGGCGGCGGCTGACGGTGACCCGCGCGGACCGGACGCCGGAGATCTCCATCGCCCGGTCGCGCAGGGCGAGTTCGGCGGCGTGCCGGTCGAGGCCGGCCCGCAGGGCGGTGGGGGTGGTGTCCCGGCGCATGGGCAGTACGGCACGCAGCCCGGGGGTGAGGGCGAGCAGGATCAGCCACAGGCCGAGCGCGCAGGCTACGGCGGCGCCCGTGACGACCCAGACGTCGTCCAGCGGGCGGTGGGCCAGTTCGTCGGCGAGGGTGCGGCGCCAGCCCATGCCGGGGCGGCCCGCGCGCACCGCCGCGACGTCGTAGAGCAGCAGCCCCGCCGCGCCGAGCACCACCAGCGCGGTGACCGCGGCCGGGATCCGGCGGGCCGACCAGAAGCGCCGCGCCTGGGGAGCCTCGGGAACCTGGGCGGCTTCGGACCCGGGGACGGCTTCCGCCTCGCTCACCGGACTCTCCCCTCGTCGTCGGAATGCGTCGCGGGCGAGTGCAGCCGCTCCACCTCCACGGCCACGTCGGGCACCTCCATCCCGGTCAACGCCCGCACGCGATCGGCGACATGGAGGCGTACGGAACGGGCCACCGCCCCGATGTCGTTGGGGTAGCCCAGCTCGACCGACAGCCGTACGTACGCGCTCCCGCGCCGCAGCGCGACCGAGGCGTTCGGCCTGGTGCCGATCGGCACGTGCTCGGCCTGGGGCGCGTCGGCCAGCGCGTCACGCGCGGCGCGGGCCGCGATCTTGGCGACGACGCGGTCCGCGATGCGCAGCGAGCCTCGCTCGGCGGGGGGTACGGGCACGGGGACGGTCACTTTCGGTCGCTCACCGGCGGCGGTCGCGGCCGCGGAAGAAGTCGCCCAGCTCCATGTCGCCGTCGAGCAACCTCCCCGCGACGAATCCGACCGCACCAAGCGCCGCGACGAGCAGGAAGGCGGCGAATCCGCCGAAGTACCCGGCGAAGCCGAGTGCCATGCCCGCGATCAGGCCCACCACGGAATTGCTCATCACTGGACCCTCTGCTCAGGTTCTTCGTCATCGTCGTCATCGGGCAGCTTCACATCACCGACGGCGATGTTCACCTCGACGACCTCAAGGCCGGTCATCCGCTCGACCGCCGCGATCACGTTCTCCCGCACCCCATGCGCCACTTCCACGATCGACACGCCGTATTCCACGACGATGTCCAGATCGAGCGCGGTCTGCACCTCGCCGACCTCCGCCTTGACCCCGCGCGTCTGCGACTTCCCGCCGGGCACCCGGTCCCGTACAGCGCCGAAGGTGCGGGACAGGCCAGTGCCGAGGGCATGCACGCCCACCACGTCGCGGGCGGCGAGCCCGGCGATCTTCTCGACGACGCCGTCCGCGATGGTGGTGCGTCCCCGGGTGGCCGGGGCGCCCAGCGGGGCGCGCCGTCCCGCCGCGCCCGGGCCCGTGCCCGGACTGGTGCCCTGTTCCAGGGTCTTGCCGTTGCCGGCAGGCTCTGTGTCGCTCATCGCGAGTCATCCCCTTCCGCTCCGTGGCCCACACTAGGTGCCGAAGGAGGAAGCCGCGATGACGTCAGAGCGTTTGGCCGAAGCCGTACGTGCGCAGGTCGCCCTTGGCCGCCTGCTGCCGCTCGGCGAGCCCGCCGAGGGTGTGTGGATCACCGAGCAGGCCGCTGCGGCCGCACTGCGCGCCGCGGCGGCGGAAGTCGCAGACGTACGGCTGGGCTCGCTGCGCATGGGCACCGACGAATCCGGTGCGCTGCATGCGCATGCGGCGTTCGAGGCCGCCCCCGAGCAGCCGCTGCCGCTCACCGCCCAGCGGCTGCGCGATGTGCTGTGGGAGGCCGCCAACGACGGCCTGGGCCTGCGGATCGCCGCCGTCGACCTCACCGTCACCGGGCTGATCGACGATGCCCTGGTGCCGCCGGAACCGGGGGCGCCGGAACCGGTGGCTGCCCTGCCGGAGGGTGAGCCCGGCCCGGTACCCGGCGCCCGGGTGAGCGCACGGCTGGGCGGGGCGGACTCGGAGGCGTAC